>ULPL01006616.1_pt1 | contig 10835 bp, 11 predicted proteins | sample 1953481 | NCBI WGS metagenome assembly ULPL01 (sample SAMEA4835628, study PRJEB28245) | human gut metagenome | biome: gut microbiome; material: fecal sample | place: Denmark | collected 2008 | reverse complement strand
CTTTGTTTTGAATTCGTCGAACTCACGTTAATATTATAAAGTTTGTTCAACAACAAAGCAGTAAAACATTGTTTTTCCTCAGTAAAACACCACTGAGTCTAATTCCAATAGACCGACTACGTTTCCGCTCCCTAATAAACGCCATCCTCTTCTTCCCGAATGACCCCAATCTGCTACACTTTCAAATTGTAACCACATTTCGCTTTCCCCGTCTCAGTTTCCCACTATACCCCAAAAAATAAGCGCGTATTTGCGAGCAAACTCTCCCTCGACCGCAAATACGCGAATTATGAGCACTTTACGTAATCCATTGAATAGCAATACTTTATGTTCAAGAGCCGTTTCCCCGCTTTGCAAAAAGCACCATTTCACCTTGCGAAATGGCCCATTTCAGGGCCTGAAAAGCACCATATCGCACCCTAATATAGGCTTAATCGCACCACGAAATGGGCATTATCAGAACACAAAATGTATTCTTCCGGACTACGTTATAGGGTATATCAAAAGACATTACAGCCCGAACCGGCCTCTATCACATCCTATTTAACATCCATTCATATCTCTTTTGCGAAAATATTTTGTCAAAATTTAGTCAAGAAAAATTGTAAGTACACACACGTGTTATCTTAAAAATGGTGACATCAGTTGTAGGAAAAAGTGCGAAATTTATTCATCTATCCTGTATTAATAATTAATAGTCTGTCGTAATTTCAATTTATTATTTGTTCTATGTGATATTATATTGTTTTGTAATGTAATAATATTTTCCGACGCTCACATGGGGCGCATGAATAAAATTAATCCATAACGACTTTTTCTGGACTGCATAAGGATTACCTAAGACTCTAGTATTAATTTCCAGTGGGGAAGAGATAAGTTTTTATTTCTTTCCATTGTTTATTTATTGTGTGAGATATTTTACTTTTTTACCCTAATCAGGTTAGAATGTATATTTATATTTTCCATTATGTTTATTATGTGATTGATTGTATTATTATTTTCATTTTCTTATTAAGAATCTCTAAATTCTAATAATATTATTGTATCTTTGCTCATGGCTTCAAAGTTTAAACTTTATTTTTGAATCATTATAAAGTGTGCTCTTTTTAAATAAGTTAAGAATGTTGTGGAGTCTTTTTATTTCAAGATTACTTTGATAAGCATTTGATTTAGAACATATGCAAATTCAAAGGATTATAAATTAAAAAGATTATAAAATAAAATGAAATATATAGAAATTGAAGATTTAGATACCTTTACACTTAAGGAGGCAGTAGCAATTTATGGGCAAGATATCATTCCTTTATGGAAGAAAGCTGTTTATACAAAACCGTATAAATTAGAAAATCGCAGATATATTGGGTGTAAGGCAAAACTCGTAGATTGGATATTTGACCTGATTGGAAAGGAAACTAATAATGTTAAAACATTTTGTGATATATTTGCAGGTACTGGCTCTGTTTCAAACAGAGCGGTTTATTTATATAATAATGTAATTATTAATGATTTTCTTTATTCTAATAATGTGCTATATAAAGCGTTTTTTTCTACCGGTGAATGGAATAAGGAAAAAATACTTAATCTATTAGACGCCTTTAATGATGTAGATGTAGATTCTATTAAGGATAATTATTTCTCTGAAAATTATGGGAATAAATATTTTGATATGGCTTCCGCAAAACTTATAGGGTATATACGGGATGTCATAGAAGACATAAAATCAACATTGACAGAGAAAGAATATTGTATTCTTATAGCTTCTTTGATTTATAGTATGGATAGGATAGCTAATACACTTGGACATTTTGATGCTTATATCAAAAAGAAAATAAAACCAAGTAAATTTATTATGCGTTTGATTGACTCAAAATCGTTTGAAGGGGTGACTATTTATCAAGAAGATGCAAATAAATTGGCAAAGAGAATACATACTGATATCGTCTATATGGACCCACCGTACAATTCAAGGCAATATAGTAGATTTTATCATGTATATGAAGTTCTTGTGAAATGGGATAAACCTGAATTAAAAGGAGTCGCTCGCAAACCCGCTGAAGAAAACATGAGTGATTATTGTAGAGTTAAAGCTTTAAATGCATTTACGGATCTTGTTGCTAATATAGATGCAAGATATATAGTGGTATCGTACAATAATACGTATAAATCAAAATCGTCATCATCTGAAAACAAAATTAAACTTGAACAAATTGAAGAAGTGTTGAATAGGTGTGGTACAACTAAGGTGTTTACGCATAAGTATCAAGCGTTCAATGCTGGCAAAACGGAATTTGATGATCATAAAGAGTATTTATTTATAACAACAGTTGACAATGAAAAACGGAATAGCTCGTTCTCCACTATTTTATGTAGGTGATAAATATAAACTTATCCGTGAAATTAAAGCACACTTCCCAAATAATATTAATAGATTTATAGAGCCTTTTGTGGGTGGTGGTAGTGTGATGATGAATGTTGATGCTAGGAGTTTTATGCTTAATGATATTGACAGCTATGTAATCGATATTCACAGAATGTTGTGCAGTTATATTAATAACAAAAATGATTTTTATGACCGGTTCTTTCAGTTGGCTAGGGAGTATGGCTTGTCTTTATCTTTTTGCGGATATAAAGTCCCGGATGAACTGAAAAAAAAATTCCCGAAAACTTATTATGCAAAGTATAATAAGGAGGCTTATAATAGATTGAAGGAAAAATTCAATATTGAAGGAAAGCAAGATATAATGAAACTTTATATGTTGCTAATATATGGTTTTAATAGAATGTTGCGATTCAATAGGAAAGGGAATTTTAACTTGCCTGTTGGAGATGTGGATTTTAACAAAAATACACACGACGCATTAGAAGACTATTTTACAATACTACTACACAAGCAAGTTGAGTGGTATAATGAGGATTTTCGAGTGTTTCTTAGGAATATTCAATTCCAAGAAAACGATTTTGTTTATCTGGACCCTCCATATCTTATCACATATAGCGAATATAATAAACTATGGAATGAACAAGCAGAAAAAGATTTACTAACGGAACTTGATAGATTATCGAACTTAGGTGTGAATTTTGCAATTTCAAATGTAACACATTACAAAGGTAGAGTAAATAAAGCTTTTATAGACTGGTCTTCACACTACACAACTTATCCAATAAAAAGTAACTATATAAGTTTTAATGATAACACAATAAAGACATTTAATGAAGTACTTGTAATAAACTATTAATCATATGGCAAATAAAGTTAAACACGGTAAACGTTATTTCAAGCAAATGGCATTGGAAGTCGCTGTAAGAAATCCAGAACGTTATGAGGATATCCTAAAGACATTTGCAAAGTTTGAAGGTCTAATTCTCAATGATGATGGTATTTTGAAAGTATATTCTCAGTTGTATTTGGACAACGTTGTAACAACCGACAAACTTGCTAATATAGTCCTTACAGAAGATTATTTGTATAAATGGATAAATGATAATTGTAAGCACAATAACGAATGGGGATATCCTACAGGTTATCAGGCAGCATTTACAAGGTACTTAAAGACGTTATCTGAGTTTGGTTTTATTTATGCACAATATAATCAGAAGTTATGTCTTTCACCTATTGCGAAAGCTTTAGTAAATGGAACGATAACTTTATCAGAGGCTTTTGCAGTGCAAAGTATGCGTTTTTGGAGAAAATCTCCATATAGACGTGTCCTCAATGATTTTAATTTCTTTGAATTTATTATTGATGCTATTATTGAGTTGGAAAAGAAAGGACACAGGCTATCTATAAACCAATTTAATGTAGGGTTGTTTTCTGATGATGGAAATGTGAATGATTTTTTAAAATTGATAGAAGAGAATAAAATAGGTGATGATATTGATAAGGCTTATAGCCTTGTAGTGTCTAAATATGATAAAATTGATTCATCTCATGCAAAAGTTGCAGTGCAGAATACTGCATTTCGTGATTATGGAAATACCGTATTCAGAGTCCTTCAGTTAACAGGCTTTATTTCTGTTGATTATAAAGGAATTTTATTGCTTTCTCCAAATAAGAATAGAATGGATTTCTATAAAGCATTAAAAGAAGAAAAGTTCTCTATTACAGAATTGGCTAAAGAGGATGAGAAAGTATATTTTGAATTGCTGGGTTCATTTGATAGTCGATTAGAGTCAATTGTTTTGAAATATCGAGAAAAAGAAGATCATTCAACTGCAGAATATAATAAAAAGCTCTCACAAATCATATCTTCTTATAAACTTACTCCAGAACTTATAGAACAACATCTTATTAGGGTTTCATCTGGTAATAAGAAAGGAAAGGATTTATTTTGGTTTATACAAGATCCTGTTAAATTCGAATTTTTATTAACGTTGTATGTGTATATGTATTTTGGAGATAAAATGACTTATAAACCGAATTATATCTGTGACGAAGTTGGTATACCTTATTCTCATGCACCAGGTAATATCGGAGACATTGAAATATTTAGTAATAAAATATATTGGCTCATAGAGGCGACTCTGATACGTTCAAAAACGCAACAGGTAAACAATGAGACTGTGAATTTATTTAGACATATTGATAAAGAACATGATGAAGAGAAGTATTTGACATTAGTTGCCCCATATATCCATGATGATACAAAGCTCATTTTTAATGTGGCGTCTGTAATCACAATGATTCAATCAAAAATGCTTACTCTGAGTTCTGTTGCACAAACGACAAATGAATTTATTAAAACTCTAAAAAAAGGCGATTATTTTGATAACGTAAGGAATTATAGTCATGGGTTTATCCATTATTTAAAAAAGATTATAAATTCAATTATAACATCGTAATAGTGTTTGAAGGTTGTATGAATATTGTCTTAACGTGAGTTCGACGTATTCAAAACAAAGCGAGCTGTGTGTCGATCGTTCTCGTAGCATTGATACACGGCTTCTTTGTAAAGCAGCAATATGTAACTATTGCGCTCAATATGTTGACGATAAAATTATCAAAGCTCTGCGCCTTAAACCGAAGGTCTTTGTTTGCGGAGCGAGAGAAAGAAATGTTCTGTTTGCTTATGAAAGAGATGTGCATATGTTTGCAGAGCTTTTTCAGATATAATTGTTTCAGATAATGGCAGCCGGAATTATGGAAAAGTATTATGATAAGTATAGTTTATGCTATTGATTTGGTTGAAGCACGGTGATACAGCGCTCCATGCTGGTTTTAGCGTATATTGTGACATCGTTGCATCAAAAAACTTACAAAATTGAAAATAAACGAAGCTAAATCATCTGCCATATAAAATAATTCTATAACTTTGCTATCGGTGATTATTGCGATTGTTGTTTGTAATCTTTATCAATCAAGCACTATGATGGTTATAACAATTTTCGTTAATCACCAAATTTTAAAGGAATTACAATTCGTCGAACTCACGTTAAAAAAGTAAAGTATGAATCAACAATTGACACTTAATATAGAATCCGAAACATCACCTGAAGAAATACAGGAGATGATACAGCGCACCAACGAGGAAGAACAGGATTCCTCTCCTTCTGTTATGCCTCCCCCCGATATTGTAGCGTTTAACGAGCAGCGTTCTTGTGCAGATATCTTTCGTATGTATAAAAATGGACAGATAGAAATCAGTCCTGATTTTCAAAGAGGAGAAGTTTGGAGAAATTCGGCTCAAACACTTTTTATAGACAGTTTGATGAAACAACTGCCTATACCAAGTATGTGTATAAGTCTTGATATCTCATCACAAAAAAGAATGGTAATAGATGGATTACAACGCATTACATCAATTATTAAATTTCTTGATACAGAAAAAGATTGGAAACTTTCAAAAAGTGACGACGTAGATCAAAGAATTTCTGGTAAAAAAGTTTCTGAGATTAGAGCAAAAAATCCAAATTTGGTAGAAATTTTAGAGAATGTTACTATCCCTATAACTGTCCTTAGATGCGATTATGACAATCAAGAACATATGAAATATCTTTTCCAGATTTTCTATAGGCTTAATTCCGGGGGAAATAAATTGTACAATCAGGAAATAAGGAATTGTATTTTTCAGGGTCCTTTTAATTCGCTTCTTAAAGAATTAGCTAAAACTACAGATTGGTATAAATTTGCGAATACAGATTCCGAAAAGGTAGACAAAGCAAGGTTTAATAATGAAGAAAGAATTTTGCGTTTCTTTGCATTTTATCATTCTTATAAGAATTATAAAGGAAAACTTGCCGCTTTTTTAAATTCTTATATGAATGAAAATAGAAATTCTGACATGGCTAAAATAAAAAGCTTTAAGGAACTTTTTATTAATACGTTAACTATCGCGAATAAACTTAGCAAGAGATTCGACTCAAAGAATGTTGCAGAGGCAATAATGATAGGAATTGCATATAATATTAACACATTAATAAGTAAAGATGTTGAAACATTAAATCAAATGTGTGAAGACCTTCTGAAGCTACCAATGTTTACGTCTGAAGAAATAAAAGAAGGTTTAAGTTCAGAAGAGAAAGTTAAGGGTAGAATAGAATCTGCAATAAAAGTTTTTAGTCGTGGTTAATTATGTAGATATTGAAAACACCTTGAAACATCTAGATTCGGCATATTTAAGTTCAATGTCGGATCCTTATTTACCCATCCTTTTATCTAAAACAGCCTTAATTGAATTTTGTGGGTGGATTGAGCAAAGTATGGATCAAATATTATATGAGTATCTGGATTTCCACGTATATGAAGTCAATATCATTAATTACATTAAGGACCAAATAAAAAAGAATTATGGTTTTAAGTATGAAAGTAATGTTTTAAAAATATTAGGTATTACTATAGGTGCTTATAATCTTGAAAATATACTTGATAAAATAAATGTTAGTCTTTTTCAAACGCTTTTAGATCAATACTCTATGAAAAGGAATAAGGCTGCTCATACCCATATTGTTGGAACAACTATAACATATGATACACCGTCAGTAATTTTGAGCGATTTTAGACGTATTAAACCTCTTATTATTACTATTGAGAATGAGATACGATCTTTACCTTAAATGTAAAAATGGAGTTCTTCATTTGTTTTTATCAATCGAACATATGCTTTATATTATTTAACGTGGGCTCGATGAATTGTAAGTCCTTGAAAATTTAATAATTAGCGAAAATTGCTATAACTTTATAGTGCTAATTTACAAAAGATTACAAACAATAATCGCTATGATCACCGAAAGCAAAGTTATAAAATTATTTTATATGGCAGTTGATGCGGCTTCGCCGATTTTCTATTTTGTAAAGGTCTTGATGCGGTGAAGTCAAAATATATACTTAAAAAGATGTAATGAAGCGTATGTCACAGGCTTAATTACGGAGAGGTGTGCATCAATGTTACGAGAATGATTGATGTGCGGTCGGCATTATTATGAATTCGTCGAACTTCCGATAATGCTGTATCGATAAAGAATATTGTGGCGTATATTTATGAGTAACATTCTTTTTTAAAGTTAATGCTTGCTTGAAAGCGACATAATGATTAACTTTGTGCTTAAAGAGTTAAAGAAAAGCGATATATGAAGACATACAAAGTAGGAATACTGGGCGCGGGCTCCATAGCACATGCCATGGCCACGACGCTCGAGAGAATGGAGGGCGCCGAGCCTTATGCAGTGGCGTCGAGGTCGTATGACAAGGCCTGCGGCTTTGCCGGACAGCATAACATTGCCCGTGCGTATGGGTCGTACGAGGAGATGCTGGACGATCCGGAGGTGGATCTGGTGTATGTGGCCACTCCACATTCGCATCATTATCTCCACGCTCACATGTGCATAGAGCACGGCAAGCCGGTGTTGTGTGAGAAGGCTTTCACCGCCAAACTGCGCCAGGCGGAGGCGTTGCTGAAGTTCGCGCATGAGAAAAACGTGTTCATCACTGAGGCTATATGGACACGCTATATGCCGTTCACGAAGATAATTAATGCGATGGTGAATGACGGTACGATAGGGCGGCCGATGACTCTTACGGCTCATCTTAGTTATGCCATAGCCGACAAGGAACGCATACGCAAACCGGAACTTGCCGGCGGCGCGTTGCTCGATATAGGTGTGTATAACCTGAACTTCGCGCTCATGGCGTTCGGCACGGATATAAGCGATATATGTTCTACGACGATAAAGTCGGAAGAGGGTGTCGATTTCCAGGACAGCATAACATTAAAATATGCCGACGGCAAGATGGCTGCTCTGCAGTGCAACGTGTTCTGTGCCGGTGACCGCCTGGGCATTGTGAGCGGTGATAAGGGCTACTTCATCGTGGATAACATAAACAATCCGCAGCGTGCCGATGTTTATTCGGCTGATCATCGTCGTGTGCGCACGGTGTGCTGTCCACCGCAGATTACCGGTTACGAGTATGAGGTGCAGGCATGCATCGACGCGTTGGAGCACGGCAAGCTCGAGTGTGAGGATATGCCGCATGCCGAGACGCTGCGCGTGATGGGTATGCTCGACTCGCTACGCAAGGAGTGGGGTGTGCATTATCCGATGGACGACGCAGAACTTTGACGGCTACACATCAATGGCGCGTGCATACGGTCGGCGGTTGTCGAGTGTATGTGCGCGCATACATTTTTTATTATATACGATATCTGTCATCGTATATGATTTCGTTATTTTATTAGTCAGACTTATATGCTTATCGGTGAATAACATGAATCATGATAGTGGGTATTGCCTGTGGTATTTGGGATAGACATTCGGTACGTATGACAGTAAAAAATGATCAGAAAAAAGTATGGCATTCCAGTAACCGTATGAATGTATGAAATCATCTCTGGAAGGGTGGGCGTACAGCTATTACGTTTTGTGGATGTGTTTACGGAAAATATTAAGAAAGGCCCGATATTGAGAAATGAAAGGGGTTGATTATAAAAGTTTTGGCTTAAACATAAAAAAACGTATGAAAAGTTTGCCGTATGAAAAATAAAGTGTAATTTTGCACCGCATTTTGTGGCAGTAGCCAGAAAAATAAGTATAATATAAATAATTTAAAATAAAAACAGCATGATAATTGTACCGGTTAAAGATGGTGAGAACATCGAGAGAGCTCTCAAGAAGTTTAAGAGAAAATTTGAAAAGACAGGCGTAATGAAAGAACTGCGCAAGCGTCAGCAGTATAACAAACCGTCTGTGCTGAAGAGACTCAAGATGGAACACGCCGTTTACGTACAGAAATTGCGCGCAGCTGAGGACTAAAAAGTATCTCAAAAATTTGGTAGTTTGAATTTTATTCTGTATATTCGTTGCCGAAATATATTATGATTTGAGCAACGGATTGATGATAATAAAAGAATTTTTGAACTATCTGCAGTATGAACGCAACCGTTCTGCGCTGACAGTGAAAAGTTACGGCGAGGATGTCTCGGCATTCGAGTCGTACTTCAAAAATTTGGATGATCATCTCTCTTGGGAGTCGGTTGACTCCGATATCATCCGTGACTGGATGGAGAGTATGATGGATAAAGGAAACACAGCATCTTCAATCAATAGAAGATTGAGTGCGGTGCGTTCCCTTTATCGTTTTGCATTATCCCGAAATCTTGTTGAACATGATCCTACGTATGGTGTAAGCGGCCCTAAAAAGGAGGCGCCGCTTCCGCAGTTCCTTAGGGAGGAGGACATGAACTCGCTTCTCGATCCGGAAAGATGGACCGAGGATTATGACGACGTGTGCCTGCGTACGATATTGATGGTGTTTTATGAGACGGGCGTCAGACTTTCCGAGCTTACCGGGCTGGATGATGTGTCGGTGGATCTGACAAACTGCGAGCTGAAGGTTACGGGCAAGCGTAACAAGCAGCGTATAATACCTTTCGGCGAAGAGCTGAGGCTCGCATTATATATATATAAGAATAAGCGCGATGCTGAGGTGCATAAATTGTCGGACGCTTTTTTCCTGAACGAAAAGGGGGAGAGGTTTAAAGATGATGTCGTGAGACGGAAGGTAAAGACGGCGCTTGCGTCTGTCTGTTCGCTCAAGAAGCGCTCGCCGCACGTGTTGCGGCATACGTTCGCCACAGCCATGCTCAATCATGATGCTGAAATAGAGAGTGTGCGGAGACTGCTCGGGCACGAAAGCCTGGCAACGACGGAGATATATACTCACACGACGTTTGAGCAGTTGAAGCGTATTTATTCAAATGCCCATCCGAGGGCTTAACCCTAAATTTAAAACAGGAGGTACGTATGGAAGTAAAAATTCAGTCGATTCATTTCGACGCTACCGAAAAACTGCAGGCGTTTATCCAAAAGAAAACCGCCAAACTTGAGAAATCATTCGAGGATATTAAGAAAGTAGAGGTGCAACTGAAAGTAGTTAAGCCTGCCACTGCATTAAATAAAGAAACAAGCATGACTGTATCGGTTCCAGGATCTACTTTATTCGTCGAAAAAACGTGTGATACTTTTGAGGAGGGAGTTGACCTTTGCATCGACGCAATGAGGGTGCAATTGGCGAAATTTAAAGAAAAACAACGCGAAAGATAAAAAAAACTCCCAAAAGTTTTGGAGATTAAAAAATAATGCCTATCTTTGCAGCCGTTTTACAACAGGTCCTAAATTAAAAGCCAAACAAAACGGCTGCAAGGATTTGCCTCTTTAGCTCAGTTGGCCAGAGCACGTGATTTGTAATCTCGGGGTCGTTGGTTCGAATCCGACAAGAGGCTCAAGAAAAAGAAGAGAAGAAGAGACTGGTCGAAAGACGGAGTTCTTACTCAGTGAATTTATTGGACAACAAGACGGGTGGTTACCAGAGTGGCCAAATGGGGCAGACTGTAAATCTGCTGGCG
>ULPL01028847.1_pt1 | contig 11127 bp, 9 predicted proteins | sample 1953481 | NCBI WGS metagenome assembly ULPL01 (sample SAMEA4835628, study PRJEB28245) | human gut metagenome | biome: gut microbiome; material: fecal sample | place: Denmark | collected 2008 | reverse complement strand
GCCATAATCATCTGAGGGATGCTCTTTTGCGTCCCGTAACTGTTTTCCATCAGCTGCACCATCCGCGGAATCACGACCGCCGGGGAAACCGCCCCAAGCACTGCACCCATCACGGCAGCCTCCACGCGCGTAATTCCAAGCACATACGGAGCAAATAAAAAGAACGCAAAGATTTCAAAGCTCGCTGGTACAAATGCCATCATCATAGCAGGGCGTCCGACTTTCTTTAAATCCGCAAGGTTTAAGGACAGACCAGCTTTTAACAAAATAATAATCAGCGCCATCTGGCGAAGCTCCGACGAAATACCCAGAATCGACGGATCCAGCAGATTCAGCACATACGGTCCGAGCACGATGCCCGTAAAGAGCATTCCAATAATCCTCGGAAGCCCTATCCGCTCACAGACCGCCGCCATGGCAAGACCTGCCAGAAAAATAAATGCAAGTGATGTTAACATGTTTTCCTCTCATTTCTGCGCACGCTTTTTGCGCATACCGAGTTTGTGTCAAGTGTGCGCAGACACAAATCTCGCGATTGAAAAATTTTATTTTTCAATCTTTCCTCCTTTTCTATTCCCTGTAGGATGGACGCAACGAAACTGAAAGCCTCTTGCGCTGGTTTTTTTATTCGGCTGTGTGCTCTCCCGCTTTCCTGTAAAATAACAGAATACACGCTCTGCAAACATTCTACTGTCAAAAATCAAAAAAGCCAATGCCCTCTGCGATTTTGGCTGCATGCAAACATCTTTACGGATATTTACTGCCAGCCATTGATGCCAAAAGTCTGTCGCTTTCACATCTAAAATCACAGAAGCCATCAGCTTAAAATTCTTTCAAGCGGTTTCGCCATACGACGCGGGAGAACCTCATTCCCGGAAAGTATTATAACAACACTGCCCGGGTGTGTAAAGGGAAATTATTGAGTGAGCCCGCGCTGACGCGCTTTACCTTCTGCCACTTGACTGTCCCAAACTATAGAAATAAAATAATCTCAAGGCTTTTAAGTTCCCTGCGGACCATTTTCGCGCCTGCAGGAAAATCTGTACTCAGAATGGAGGTCTTCCTAAAATACTATGAAAAAAAGAGCAATCGAATCCCGCGTGGAACAGGTCTATCAGATCCGCCCGGAACATTTAAACGGTGCAGGACGGCTTTTCGGCGGCAGGCTGATGGAGTGGATTGACGAAGTCGCCGGGCTCGTCGGCATCCGTCATTCCCAGTGTAATGTCATCACCGCATCCGTCGATAACCTGAAATTCATCCGCGGCGTGTTTCAAAATGACCTTGTCGTTCTGGTCGGAACCCTCACCTGGGTCGGCAGCACTTCCATGGAAGTCCGGGTCGATACCTATGTGGAAAAACTTAACGGCACACGATATCCCGTAAACCGGGCTTACCTCACGCTCGTTGCCGTTGACGAAACCGGAAAACCGACCAAAGTTCCAGGACTTTTGATCGAATCCATCGGTCAGCAGGCGGAATGGGAAGCCGGACAGAAAAGAAAAGAACTTCGCATCCAACGAAATAAGGAAGGATTTTAATCCTTCCCTTTTTTCATCTCCTGTATCCGTTCATTCATCTCTTTCGCTTCCCGGCGGTAATGCAGCAGAAAGAAAAACCAGATCAGAAATGCTGCTGCCAGCTGGGCAGCAATCATGCCGATTCCCTGCCAGGGCCCCGCTGACAGGTCGATCCAGCCGACCCAGCATGCGACCAGCGTATAAATCACGCAGCCGCTTCCCATATGGATTACAACACGGATCGGCATCGGCATATTTTCTTTCCGGTAAACGACAGCCGGAACGCCAAAGCCCCAGCCGACCACCACACAACCGAGTACCATCTTTGTAAACTGATACCCTGAAAGGCTGAAATTTCCGCCATAATACAGGTCAAATATCATTCCGACAAAGCAGAAAATTCCAAGCGCAATCCCAGTGCTGATTCCAACATATTTCGCTGCTTCTTTTACAATCGCTTTCATGCTTTCCTCTCATTTCTGCGCACGCTTTTTGTGCATGCCGAGATTTGCGTCAAGTGCGCGCAGACACAAATCTCGCGATTGAAAAATTACATTTTTCAATCTTTATTCCTCCTATAATCCCAGATATTTCTTAAATTCCGGCAAATATTTTCTGGATACATAATCCTTACAGCCGTTTTTCAGCTTCAGAAGAAGCGTTCCGTTAAAACCCGCTTCGATGCTGTCCAGATAGGAAAGATTGACCAGCGTGAATTTCGAAATCTGCATAAACTGCTTTCCAAGCTGTTTCTCCAGTTCATAGAGTCTCTTTCGGGAACGGTATTTTAAATGCTCCCCAAAAAGAATCGTATCCCCGACCTCCACACGCACCATATAGATATCCTCCGGCTGCAGAACGACGAGATTTTCCTCATTCTGCAGTGCCGTGATCGGCGTTTTCTGCCGACTGAGGATTTCCATAATCTTCTGAATTTCGTCCGTTATTTTATCCGCATAAATGACTGCATACGGAATCCGGTATTCCGGTGAAAGCTCAATGCTCACTTTCATGCCCAGACCTCCTTTCCTTTCGTTGACAAAAGCATACACGAAAACATGCGGTTTGTCTCAGAATCGGAGGTAAGTTGACAAAAAAGCTCCCTCAAATGCACCTATGGCTTTGCTGCACAAATTTTCGTTTTTTAAAAAAGGGGCTTGACAGTTTTATTATTTGTGAGTATGATACGTCACATAAAGCAAAGGCGCTTTGGAGAATCTTCTCCGAAGTGCCTTTTTTCGTTCTAAAGATATGTTCTGCAGAATGAAACGTTTCGTCAGACAAAACACCGAAATGTACAATGCTTACCCTACAGTTGAAAGGAGATTTGATCTATGTCAAAAAGTATTCCTGAAATTTACGGCAGCCTGGTCTTTAACGACAAAGTGATGCGCGAAAAGCTCCCCAAGGATATTTACAAAGCGCTGCGTAAAACAATCGAAAATAACACCCATCTGGAACTGGATGTTGCCAATTCCGTTGCGGTTGCCATGAAGGAATGGGCCGTTGAGCACGGTGCTACCCATTATACGCACTGGTTCCAGCCCATGACCGGTTTCACTGCTGAAAAGCATGACAGCTTCATCAGTCCGGTCGGAGATGGTCAGATCATCATGGATTTCTCCGGAAAAGAACTGGTAAAGGGTGAACCCGATGCATCCAGCTTCCCGTCCGGCGGTCTGCGCGCTACTTTTGAAGCAAGAGGTTATACGGCATGGGATCCTACTTCTCCCGCTTTTATTAAAGATGGAACCCTTTACATTCCTACCGCTTTCTGTTCTTACAGCGGCGAAGCACTGGATAAAAAGACTCCTCTGCTGCGTTCCATGGAAACTCTGAACACAGAGGCAGTCAGAATTCTGCAGCTGCTCGGAAACAAGGATGTTACAAGTGTTTCCACCACCATCGGTCCTGAGCAGGAGTATTTCCTGGTTGACAAAGCTCTGTATGAGCAGAGAAAAGATCTGATCTTTACCGGCAGAACTCTGTTCGGCGCAATGTCTCCCAAAGGTCAGGAAATGGAAGATCATTATTTCGGTGCATTAAAGCCCCGCGTATCCGCATACATGCATGATCTTGATAAAGAGCTCTGGAAGCTTGGCATCCCTGCAAAGACAAAGCATAACGAAGTTGCTCCTGCCCAGCATGAGTTAGCTCCGATTTTCGACACGGCAAACGTTGCCGTCGATCACAATCAGCTGACGATGGAAGTCATGAAAAAAGTTGCTGACAAACACGGTCTGGTATGCCTGCTCCATGAAAAACCCTTCGACGGTATCAATGGTTCCGGTAAACACAACAACTGGTCCATGATTACAAATACTGGTGTAAACCTGCTGGAGCCCGGACGTACTCCTGCTGAAAACGCACAGTTCCTGATTTTCCTGATGGCTGTCATCAAAGCGGTTGACGATTATGCAGATCTGCTGCGTATCTCCGTTGCCAGCGCAGGAAATGATCATCGTCTCGGTGCAAACGAGGCGCCTCCGGCTATTATCTCCATCTTCCTTGGGGATGAGCTGACTGCCGTTCTGGATTCCATTGAAAATGATACCTTCTTTGGCAAGCATCCTCTTGTTCAGATGGATACCGGCGCAACTGTACTGCCTCATTTCTTTAAGGATAATACCGACAGAAACAGAACCTCACCCTTTGCATTTACCGGCAATAAATTTGAATTCAGAAGCCTTGGCTCTTCCAGCTCTGTGGCAGGTCCAAACATCATTTTAAATACAGCTGTTGCAGAAGCACTGCGTCAGTTCTACGGAGAATTAAAGGCCTTCCCCGAAGATCAGATGGATGAAGCAGTTCGCGCTCTGGTAAAGAGAGCGATCCTGAAGCACAAAAAGGTTATCTTTAACGGCAACGGCTATTCTGACGAATGGGTTCAGGAAGCTGAAAAGCGCGGTCTGTACAACTTAAAGTCCACTCCTGATGCGCTTCCTTATTTCATTCACGAGAAGAATATCGACCTGTTTACCAGCCATCACATCTTCTCCAAAGAAGAGATCTTCTCCAGATATGAAATTTTGCTGGAGACCTACAGCAAAACCATCCATATCGAAGCAAAGACCATGGAGGATATGGTTCGCCGCGATTTCCTGCCTGCCCTGATGACCTATACAGACGAGGTTGCAGCATCGATCTCCGCGAAAAAAGCAGTTCTTGCAACACTGCCCTGCACCGCACAGGAGAAACTGCTGACCACACTTTCCGGCTATTACGAAGCAATTTATACCGCGGAAGAAAAGCTGGAAGCAGATCTTGCAACAGCAGAAGGCATGCGCGATCAGCCTGCCCTGTCCCTGTTCTATCACGAGACAATCCTGCCTGATATGGATACGGTCCGCAGCGCTGTAGATGCTGCAGAAACCTATATTCCTGACAGCATCCTGCCTTACCCGAACTACGAGAAGCTGCTGTTTTCCGTTTAAAACAGCCGGAAGGGACACTTTAAAATGAGTTTTTTTGATCCGGAACAAGAGGATAAACTGAAAGAGGAATGCGGCGTCTTCGGGATTTATAATCCCGATGGCAGCGCCGCTGCCCCTTCTATCTACTACGGGCTTTCTGCTCTGCAGCACCGCGGACAGGAAGCCTGCGGTATTGCCGTCTGTAACACAAATGGCCCGAAAGGAAATATCACCTGGCACAAAGACATGGGGCTTGTCAGCGAGGTATTTCATGAAGAATCCCTGGATTCCCTGAAGGGAAATATCGGCATCGGGCACGTCCGCTACTCCACGACCGGCGCAAGCACCGTGGAAAATGCGCAGCCCCTCGTCTTGAACTATTTAAAAGGCACGCTTGCGCTTGCCCATAACGGCAACATCACAAATGCATCCGAGCTCCGTCAGTCTCTTCAGGAGGGCGGCGCTATTTTCCGCTCTACGACAGACTCCGAGGTCATCGCCTGCGATATCGCACGGGAAAGAACCCACACCTCCTGTGTGGAAGATGCAATTTTACAGACTGCACGCAAATTAAAGGGCGGTTACGCTCTTGTCATCATCAGCCCCAGAAAACTAATCGGCGTCCGAGATCCGCTCGGTTTAAAACCATTATGTCTGGGCAAACGTGGTGACAGCTACATCCTTGCATCGGAAAGCTGCGCCCTGACAGCTGTAGACGCAGAATTTGTACGTGATATTCTTCCCGGCGAGATCGTTACCATTACCGAAAATGGGATCAAATCCGATTCCCGTCTCATCGAGGAAAGTAAAGCTGCACAGATTCCTCATGCACATTGTATTTTCGAATACATCTATTTTGCCCGTCTGGATTCCACGATGGACAATGTAAACATATATGATGCCAGAATCCGCGCCGGAAAAGCGCTTGCTGCTTCCTACCCGGTTGAGGCGGATCTTGTTACCGGAGTCCCGGATTCCGGTCTGGCTGCAGCAATGGGCTATGCGCAGGCCTGCGGTCTGCCCTTCGCCCTTGCGTTTCACAAAAACAGCTATGTGGGAAGAACTTTCATCAAACCCACCCAAAAGGAGCGGGAGTCCGCTGTTCACCTGAAACTGAGCGTACTCTCCAGCGTCGTCAAAGGCAAACGTCTTGTCCTGATTGACGATTCTATCGTTCGCGGCACGACAATGGCCAGCCTGATCCGTATGTTAAAGGATGCCGGCGCAACGGAGGTGCATGTACGTATCAGCTCCCCTCCTTTTCTTTTCCCCTGTTACTACGGAACCGACGTTCCCAGCAACGATCAATTGATCGCGTCCTCCCACACTGCTGCCGAAATCTGCGCCTCTATCGGCGCAGACTCCCTCGGTTACATGAAGCTGGAGGACTTGAAGCAGATGACCGGGGATCTTCCACTTTGCAAAGCATGCTTTGACAGTCACTACCCTGTATAACTCTCCCCCTGACTGTCAGATGCATACTTTATACATCTGTACCGGAACTGCACCGGTATGGAAAATGCCAGCCCGCAGAGTTTCTGCGGGCTGGTGTTGTACGCCGTCAACAGCAAATTGACATTCTTTGCCTGATCTAGAAATAAATCTTTTACCAATGCAGTAAAACGTTTTTTATCCTTCAAAGATGCCTGGTGCTGCCGCAGCATCTCTTCAAAATCCTGTTCAAAAATGATGAATCACCTTCTTTACTTATGTATAGTGTATGGATTTTATTTCCACTTCTTCATATTTTTCAATATGATATTTTTCTATAAATTCACGATCTTTTTTCCACTTTGAAATTGCCTGCCCCATATTACTAATACCTTGCTTTTGACTAATAAAAAAATTAAGATAACTTATTACTTCATTTTTAGAAAGAATTTTATTATCAATTATAAATTTAAGAATATCTTGCCTTTTCTTATCTGATATATCACAAACCTGAGAAACATTATATCCATATTGCATTAAAAGAGATTTTTGTGCCAACTTAGTTCCATTCAAATAATCATTTTTCAAATATTCCTTTTCGTCTAACACTTTACACAACACAATTCCCATCTTAGTCAATTGTTGATATGTTGTATTTAATATAAAAAAGATTTTACATTCTTTACAATATCCAGCCGAAATTTTAATTGATTCAATTTGCTCATTTTCTTTTTTTATCTTCACAATAGCCGTAATATCTAAAATATCATGAGAGTCATGCATACATCGAAATATATTACATTTAATTACAAAATCTTCCATTCCTATTTCTAATAAATGATCATTGGTTAAATTTCTAACAATTTCATATGGGCTTTCTTTATTATATAAAATATGGGCACTAAATTCTGTAAATATTTTACATTGCTTAATTCTATTTTTCTCCTTCAATATAGAAATCACAAACTCCATGATATCCATATCATGTAAATTACTTCTTCTTATCTTTATGCCATAAAATAAGTTTCCCTCTTGTCCTGCCAATTTGAAAAATATACTTCTTAAACAATCCTTAAAATAACTCATCCCCTTCGAATTAAAAGAAAACCTCCTACTCCATTTATCAAACGCCATTACTACATCAGCATACTCAAAAAATGATACTGCAAAATTAATAGAAGGGCATAATTCATGTGCTATTAAAATTAAATGCATTTTATCCGTTACGCACAATTCATTTATTTCCTTTAACGCTGGTAACTCTCTGCATATTTTTTTTAACAAAACAACATTTTTTCTATCTTCAATATACTGAGATGCTTTTGCCTTTAATACCTGATAGACGACATCTTCATCACAAGTCATAGCATCTATATCCGCATGTGAATTCCAAAGTTCATTTTGTCCATCCCTAAAACTTCTCTTTTTTAAAATCTTATCCAACTCATCATTTCGTATAATTGCACGAACATATTGCATTACTTCTACATTTTTTTCTCGCTTTAATGCTCTATCCTGTATTTTTATTTCATCCAAATTTTTCATTAATAGTTCCTCTGAATTTATTCCACTCCCAGCGCTTTATATACTGCTTCTTCTGCAGAAGAATAGAAAATCAGGCTGAATGCCCCCACCAGATCGGACGGCACGCTTCCAAGATCTCCCGCGGAAGTAATCGGGAGCAATACTTTTTTCGCTCCACTGTCCAAACATACCTGCATCGTACTTGCCAGCTCATCTACTTTTATCAGAGTTCCGCCGATACTGATTTCACCGAGGATTGCAAGACTGTTTAACGGCGTCTTTCCAAGCGCAGCAGAACAGATCGCAATTAATGTCGGCAATGCCAGATTTCCTGTCATTCCAATTCCCTGCATATCCTGATAATTGATGATATAGTCTTTTGTCGTCGTACTGATCAGGCCGGAAATCCGGTTTCCATTCGCTTTCAGATAATTAAATGCGGTATTCGTTGCTTCCTTCGGCTCTTTTCCGGATCCAATTCCTGTGCATAACAATTTTCCATTTCCAGGCATCATCTGTGTTTCCAGCATATAACAACCGATCATGCCGGACTTTGATTTCGAAACGGTATAAACAGATCCGGGTTTTCCCATGCCTTCCGGAATCAGTTTTCCACCGCCCTGCTCCGGAACAGAAACGAAATGCTCTTCAAAACTGTCATTATCCGTATAAGAGAAATTCACATCATAAAACTCCATGCCGCCGATTTTTTTCAGCTGCTCTTTTACTCTGCGTCGAAGCTCCATGGAAATATCCATAATTTCCTGCACTTCTTCTTTGGTTACTTCCCCATCCGGATACAACAATTTAATGAAGCCGGAGATCAGTTTCCGGACTGCAATCGCATCACGCTGTTTCAAATGATTTCCAAATCGGAAATACTTTTCTGCTATGTCACTGTAGTTTTCTTTTCTCAATTCCCGCATAAATTCGGATAAATAATCTGTAATAAATCCATAATCATTCGTGAAGGACGCAGGCTGATAGGGCGGAATCTCCCATCCCGGAATATAGCAGTGCATACGATCCAAAAAAGCGGTATCGGTTCCCATTTCCGGCGGGAACGGATCAAATAAGCTGGACGTCTTTAAAAGCGTGTCCACACTCTGGTTGATATTCCCTACAAATACCATCGAAGCTTTTGCCTGAATCTCTGCTTTTCCGCGTGAAAAGGCTCCGGATGCCATATATCCTTTCATGATCTGGATGCCATCTTTATCCTTGAATTTGATACCGGCAACCTCATCAAACGCTACGCAGTCCCACATACCAACAAGACCTACTGTATGGTTGGACATGTTATAGAAAAGATTTGCAACTGTTGTCTGACCACCGGCCACCAGAATACTATTCGGAGAAATCTGTTCATATATGTAAGATTTACCAGTAGAACGAGGGCCCAACTCACAAAGGTTAAAGTTATTCTCCACTAACGGAATCATACGGGCAATCAACAGCCATTTCACTCTCTCACTGAAACGATCCGGCTCCAGGCCTGTGGAACGAAGCAGAACATCCATCCATTCTTCCTTCGAAAAGGCCTTCCTGCCGTTTTTTACCTCATTCATATCCACGTGCGGCATCTGGATCGGTGTCAGTTTCCGAATACGAATGGGCTGCATATTCTTCTTATCTTCCTCAATAAATTCATACTCCATCTGCAGGATACACCAGATACCGCCACAGAGCAGTCTGTCATAATCCTTCACATAATCCGGATGAATCGGAATCCCCTTTACGCCAAGATTAGAAAAAGTCGCCTCATAACGGTCTTCTTTGGTATTCAATATTACTGTAATACGGTCAATGACTGTGTAGCTGCCGCGTTCCCGCAAAAGAGAAAGAATTTTCTGTGCCTCATCCGGACGCACATAGTTATCTCTCAGGATACGCTTTACATTCTCCACCCCTTCTTCAATAATCTCTTCATCATCGGAATTACAGTACTGTCCGAGGAGATATTCCAGAACATAAACCGGAACGTTGGCTCCTTCCCGGATCGATTTTGTCAAATCCTTCCGGACGATACGACCGTCATAATACTGACGGAGCTTTCGCTTGATTTCTTCGTGTTTGTCGTTGGTTGTATTTTCCGGTGCGTTATTAAATTCATCCATAGCCTTATCCCTCTTTGTTCTTCTTTCTTAATTTTTTATAATCCATTTACCAAAACGTTTGCCGCCTTCTCTGACAAGGATTCCGTTTTCCTGCAACCTCGGTAAGATTCTTTTTACTGTCCCCAGGGAAATACCTGTTTTTGCTGCAGCTCTTTCTGCGTAATAAACGGATTTTCTTTTATCAGTCGAACAATTTCACGTTCTTCTTTTGTTCCAAAGTCGCAGCCTAAAGTCGCATATTTATCTTTTTCCCTTTCAAAGTCGCAATTTAAAGTCTCAGTTTTTTTCTCTAAAGTCGCATTTCCTGATCTATTGTCTGCGCTAAAATCATAGGAATATTCCTCATCTAACGGAACAATAATCCGGAACACATCACCTTCTATTGCCGTGTAACTGCTGGTAAACTCCAGATGCATCAACGTATTGCTGACCATTTCCCTCACAATCGTATTTCTGAGACTTTTGTTTACTTTGTCTTCCAAAAAAACTTGTCCGGCAAATTTTTCCTTCCAAAATCAAGAAGCTGACTGTAACTCTCAATCAGGTTTGTTTTGACAATTTCCCGATCATCATAACGGTCTACGTTTACCTTTCGGACAAGCGCATCCGTTACATATGCGGGCGCAACATTTAAAATCACATCGTCTTTTCCCAGAAGCATAATAGCTGCAAGATTATATCCTTCCTCGCCTGTAACGATATCCCGCCCATATAAACCTGCACTTTTTAATAATTCCTGATCATTCATCGAAGTCCAGGGATGCTGACCGCCTGCATGATTCTGCGCCATAATTCGAATCTTGGGTAATAAATCTAATCTCAGATCTTCCAGTCTGGCATACGGATATATCTTCTTTTCTGTAAAAATGTTCTGCTTTCGAATGTACATCTGAGCAATCGCACCGGTAGCTGTCACCTTTACATCCGCATCATCCACCCGATCATAGATCACTTTTTTATAACTGTGGACTTCCGCACTTGGTGGAACGTGAACATGGATAATCGTTCGCTTTTCATCATATGGAAGGATCTCCGGCACCAGATATATCGTTGGCGAAAATAATGTCGGATTACTGATCACCTTTATAAAGTTTTTTACCATGTCCGGAGCTGCTTTTTCCG
>ULPL01043105.1_pt1 | contig 11145 bp, 9 predicted proteins | sample 1953481 | NCBI WGS metagenome assembly ULPL01 (sample SAMEA4835628, study PRJEB28245) | human gut metagenome | biome: gut microbiome; material: fecal sample | place: Denmark | collected 2008 | reverse complement strand
CGTTTGCCGGTTGGACGGAGGCCGTGAACGCCTCGCGGAAAGGCCTTTTGAAAGGAGGAAAAGAAGCGAAAGTCGTACTAATTTTCTTTACTTATCCCTTGGTCTCGACTAACAGCTGTCACCACCGTCTTTCGGCTCTGCCGTTGCGTATGCCCTCTGTCGGGGAAGCCATGGCCTCCTTCCTTCTGTTTTCCTTTCCCCCGGCGTGTACCCTTTCCCTTTTCTTTCCTTATTGCATCTGTGCCCGTGTCTTGCATCCGATGTCGGTTGGTGGCCGACGGCGATAGGAAGAGGGGGCGGGATATCTGTTGGCACGATGATGCCGGCTATTTGTTCCCATACCTTATATTATATATAGGAACTTATGCTCTACCTTATTATATATAGGAGACTTATGGCCGGGCGTGATATTCCGCTAAGTCTTATCCTTCATTCGTTTCCACTCATGGCTCCCTAAGATATGCCGTGCCTCTTCGGGAAAATGCCGCCTTGATGCACCTGATGGCCGGTCCTCTGCACTTGGGCGCATCCATCCCTTGCAGCTGGAGGTACTTTTTATACCTTGGCAGACACACTCGGTGAAACACCACCTGTGGCTCTGTGTTAAGTGGTATGATACAACTGATTATCATGTAGGGATTACTGAAATACGAAGAGTGACAAGCCATGACCGCCTTCATGGAAGACGTAGCGGACTGCGTCGGAACAAACTGACGGACGGACTGCGTATTTTCCGCCATGGAAAGGCCGTTTCTCCTGTCAACATATACAGAAATAGACCTGCAATTTTGTTTCATAAACTGATATTTCTGATTATCAACAAGATAGCACAACGGCGCATAAGGAACCAATAGACCTTGCATATTTGGCAATGTGGCAATTATTACGTAACTTTGCCAAAATCATTGATTCATGAATAACAAGGGATTCATATTCTTATTGGCGTTGGCCGTGCTTCTCGTTACAGGTTGCAAGGAGACACACAACAAGGGTATTGACCTGGCTTACCGGTTAGCTCCGACCGCTCCCGACAGTGCCCTGGCTATACTTGACGGCATAGACCACGCAAAGCTGGGCAAGACTGAAATGGCAAGGTATGCTTTGGTCTATACCATTGCACAGGACAAAAGTGGACTGGATGTCGACAACGATTCCTTGTTAAGGACTGCCTACACCTATTATAATAGTAGGCATGATGACTCTCTGTATGCCAAGTGCGAGTACTACATGGGCAAATATTATATGCTCAACGACAGTACAGAGTTGGCACTGGACTGTTTGCAGAAGGCTGCCGATGTCTCTAAACAGCATGGGGACAAACACACGCAATGTATGGCATTGGAGAAATACTCTCGGGTGCTAAGGCAAACAAATCCACAAAAGGCTGTAGAAGTTGCAGAACTTGCCGAAAATATATATAAGACGCTGCCTGATGCATCTCTGTATAATATTGTCTATTATAAACTAAATGTAAGCGAGGCGTTTCTTTTTGCCGGCCAGGTTGCCCAGAGTAAAACTAAATGTAAGGAAGCCATGAATGTCGCTTATGCGTTGAAAGATTCTGATGTGCTTTCTAATGTTTACCAGGATATGGCCGTCATTGTTAAGGAATACAAGGATTTCAGAAAGGCCTTGCACTATTCTAAAGCTTCCTACAACACATGTTCATATTTCGACATCCCGAAAGCCTTGAACCTTGCTACGGCTTATCTTGATGCAGACTCCTTGTCATCATGCAACAAATTACTGAATTCTATCCATACAGATAATGCGATGTATAAATACGTTGCTTTCAACATTAGGCACTTGGCTTCCATCAAAGCGCACGATTACGATGGGGCATACAACTATGCTGATTCTGCATGCCACTATTTGGAACAGATGTATGACAAAGAGCTTAACAGCAAGCTGGAATATTATAATTCCTTAGTGAAAACAAAATATGAGGAGGGCGTCGCTAAAGAGAAAGCGCGGGTGTTGGCATGGCTCATTGTTACCGCATCTTTGCTTGCCCTGGCAATAATCGGGCTTATCCTGCATTCTTACCGGCAATATAAGTCAAATGCAAAAGACAGGCTAAAGGCTGAGCAAGACAAATTGCTGCAAGAAGAAAGGATCCATCATGAGGAATTGCATCATAAGGATATTCTGCTTTCCACCATGCGCAACTTCATCCTCAGGAGGATTGACACGGCCCAGAAAATCCAGAAACTGAGAGGCAGCAAGACCGACAGCGTCTCGCTGACAGAAGAGGATTGGGAAGAGATAAGACTGTTTGTAGACGGTGTCGAAGGCAACTTCGTGTCCAGGCTACAGAACACATTCCCCGACCTAAGCGATGACGACATCCGGCTGATGATGCTTCTCCGTCTTAAAATGCCAACAAAGGCATTGGCCCTGATATATGGAATTAGCGAAAAGTCGATAAAGCCAAAGTTGTTTGTCTATAAGGCTAAAGTGGGAATTGGTGGTAAAAAAACGTCTTTACGTACATACATTGAAGCCTTTTAAAGCCTCAAACAATGTAGAAATAGACCTGGTATTTGGCGATAAAAAGGTAACAGCTTGGTATACAATATATTACAATTATGACAAAATCAAAGAAATAGGCCCCGTTTTCTTGCCTGACATTTCCAAAATAGCTAACTTTGCAATTGACAACACAAAACGATTTGATATGAAGAAATTGCTTATACTATTATTAGTGTTCGTCACATTAATACCGGGCAATGCTTCTGGTATTGGTATCCAAAAGGAGGGTACTGCTCAGCATAAAGGAGTGCGCATGCCTTCAATTACACAGGTTGAGGCCAACTATGAGAACGGACTTATAACAATAGAAGTCAAAGGGTACACGGATGGAGCTCAGGCTTTCGTTAGTGATTCCCAAGGTAATATTGTGAGCTCCACCATGTCTTCTATAACAAATAAACGTATAATTATAAAGCATAAGTAATGGAAAAAGTATCGAAAGCAGAGCTTATGAACGCTTTAGGAGGGTTTACACAAATGAACATTAAACGTCTTATAATTTTTCTTGCAGGTTTAATATCTTGCTCCATTTCATGGTGCGGGAATGACTTTGAGGAAAAGAAACTTGAGCCTGCCATACTCAGAGTCGTGTATGAGCGCATAAAGGTCACAGATACGCTAAAGTCAAAAGATGATTATAGCAAAGACCTTCTTACATTACAAGTTGGAAAGGATGTAAGTGCTTTCTATTCTGCCCAAAGGAAGACTGAAGACTCGATTTCTGAGAGAAATGTTGACTATATGGTGGCCATAATTGAGAATCCTCAGGCTTTTGAGGAATCTGCGTCATTGGAAAAAGAAGTTATATTTAAGAACTATCCTTATGGGAAGAATACAGTTTTTCAGCGTTTTGACTTGGAAAATTGGGTGTATACTGAAGATATAGAGAAACCAGAATGGAAAATTATCAATGATAGCTCAAAGATAATTCTGGACTATCAATGTATGTTGGCTGTTTGCAATTACCGAGGTCGCACTTGGATAGCTTGGTTTACCCCCGAGATTCCAATATCGGACGGTCCTTGGAAGCTTTCCGGGTTGCCAGGAATAATATTGGAGGCGTACGATTCAAAACAGCACTATCATTACACAGCGATAAGTTTAAGAACAGACAATATCGGAGATGTAGAATATTTCAATTATAGCGACAGGCTTAAGACCGAAAGAATTAAATCCCTTATTCAAAGGCGTAAGGCATTGGGTGAAAGCATAAAGAATCAAATTGTAGCTTCGGGAGCCTTTGGCATAGACCCGAAAAAGGTAAAACTGGATAAAGGTCGTCCTGCGCACACAAATTATGACTTTGAGGAGACCGACTATCCGCACAAATAGAAAAAATGGCAAGGAGCGTATTTATAGGATTTCTATTGTTGTTCTTCGGCAGCATAAGTGTCTTTGCGCAGAAAGACACACTGTCAGGCAATGTCGTGGAGAAGATCACAGGTGAGGCCGTACCTTTGGCTAATGTCTTTGTGAAAGACGGCAATGGCAAGATCGTCACTTTTGCTACAACGGACAGTATTGGAAGATTCACTCTGTCTGTTCCCACAGGGCAGACGGGCTTGACGATAAACGCAAGCATTCTCGGCTTCAAAAACTATTCGGCACCGCTTGTCATCAGCAATAAGCCTATACTTATACTACTTGATGACGGTACATACCAATTAAAAGAGGTGACCGTCAAGGGAGACAGGATAAGGGAGAATGGCGATACTTTAACCTACAATGTCGCGACATTCGCGCAGAAGCAAGACCGCACTATCGGTGACGTTCTGAAAAGGATGCCTGGAATAGACGTAAGGAGCGATGGAAGGATACAATACCAGGGGCAGGACATCAACAAGTTCTACATCGAAGGCAGCGACTTGCTTGGCGGTAAATACGGCGTGGCGACAAACGGAATTTCTTACGATGATGTAGGTGCCGTTGACATTATGGAGAACCACCAGCCGATGCAGGTTTTGTCTGGCATCAGTTTCAGCGAACAGGCTGGAATCAACTTAAGGCTGAAAAACAAGTCGAAAGGTACGTGGCTTGCCAATGGGCATGTTGGCGGAGGCTATTCCAATCAGCCGGAGGGTGGTCTGTGGGATGTTGACGCATTTTTGATGACGGCGAGAAGCAAGTATCAGGCAATCACGACTTTCAAGAGCAATAATGACGGTCATGACCTCACGGAAGAAACTACGGACTTCCTGTCAAACGGCAGGAACACCGGCATTGAGAGTTATGTCGAATTACAATTACCGTCAATACCAGCTTTTGAGAAAGAACGGTCGCTGTTCAACCGCACCCACATATTCTCCACCAACCATTTATGGAAATCCCGTAACGTTGACATCAAGGCCCAGGTTGATTATTCCAACAACCGTATTACCTCATCGTCAAGATCCGTGACTACTTATTATCGGGAAGGCGGCGACAAAGTGATAGCTGAGGAGTCTGGTGGCAAGCAGCATGCCAACACTCTGTCAGGGTCTTTTTCCATCGAGGCAAACCAAAAGACCTATTATCTTAACAACATCCTCAAGACAGAGATGCGCTGGACAAACCTGACAACCGACATGACAGGTACGGTACCCAATATTCAGCATGCCGACTTGCCGGACTATTATGCCGCTAACAACTTCAAGCTTATAAAACGTTTCCATAAAAATCATCTTGTAACATTCCTGTCCACCAATGAATGGGAAAGCCAGCCTCAAAATTTGACGGTAACAATGTCAGAGGGGAAAGGTTTCTCGCAGCATGTCGGCGAATATGCGTTTTTCTCAAATGAAAGCGCAAGCTACGCCTTCTTGTTCCATGGAATGAGAATCTCCATGGAAGGCGGTATGGAGGCTTACCTTCGCAATATGAACAGTGGCATCAGCGGGGAAACGGGCATTGACAATACCATGAACAATGATGTAAGGACAAACTATCTCAGGATTTTCCTCACGCCAAAGATTGAATATGAACTTAAGGGATTTGATTTCACCATTTCAGATCCTATGAACTATTCAAGATACTTCATGAACCAAAGTATTGGCAACAGATCAGAATACCTTCATGCCCCGTCATTGAGAATCCGCTGGAAACCTACAGGACGTATGTCTTTGTCCATTAGGGGCGGCATCAATAAATCTCCGATCAGCCTTCACGAAGTCCACGACGGGCTTATGGCTGCAAACTATCGTTCTTTCCGACTCGGCACCGACAGGTTTTACACCAACAAGGGCAAGAACCTTTCCGGTAACTTTTTCTACCGTAATGGCAGCAAGGGAATCTTTGCCAACGCATTGGTTCAGAAGGCTTGGAATAAAACCCCATACCAGTCTGCGCAGACTTTCTATGGCGATTACCTGATATACTCCCTTGTCCCGTCCACGGCCTCGACACAAACGGTCAATGCTCTGGGCAACATTAGCAAGACCCTTGACTTTATGCGTGGCGGCATATCGTTTACAGGCTCTTACAGGCATGTCAGGACGATGATGCTGTCGGACAATCTGCCCACGCTTATGAGACAGTCTGCATACCGTTTTGGTGGAAGAGTTAACGGTAATGTCTCAACACTTCTGTTTCTGCAATACGAGGGTATGTTTTCTGTGTCATCAATGAACATCAACGGGAGTTCCAACAGGCATATCAGAAACGCAATTCATAAATTCAACATGACTCTGACACCAATTCAACAGCTCATGTTGGAATGTGGGCTTGACTATTACCACAATCAGGAGTATAATGGCAGCAAGAAGGATTTCAGCTTCCTTGATGCCAAGCTGACCTGGACCCTCTCTAAGGTAGTTGACATAGAGCTTTCCGCCACCAACCTCCTGAACACGAAGACATACAGCTACACCACCTATGGCGACCTGGTCTCGTTCTCCTCCACACGTTATCTGAGAGGGAGAGAAGTGATGGTATCGATATATCTTAAACGATAGATTACAGAAATTGCTTATACTATTATTAGCATTCATCACATTAATACCGGGCAGTGCTTTTGATACTGATTACTTGTACCATGACCTATTATGGTATCGCATCAGCAGCTTATAAAATTTCAAATAGAGCAAGCATTCAGAACATAGATATTCCATGGGAATGAACATGATATTTAGAGATATCGATAAGAGTTTATGACAACGAATTATTTAAGAATATGAATTTTCAGTTTATATTATTGATGTTTATTTTATTATTTCTGCCATGTGACTTTGTAGAAAGCCATTCTAAGGAACCCGTGTCAGAAAAAAGATGGTCCATAGAATGTGTTTATGCTTCTCGCTACCAGAATCACGGAGTCAGCCTCTTCTCCTTTATATGCAATAAAGATTCGGCACTGTTTTATAGTCATGGATGCCAACAATACATAGAATTGCTCAACGGAACAAATCAAGAGGCAGATTTCCTAATTAAAAGAATGGAAAAACATTTTACGGAACGAAATGACGATCCATTACTAAACAAAAATATCTTATACTGGGAACACATACTATTTGACTATAGTAAGGATAAACTCACACTATATAATAGTCATCCTATGGTATTGCTAAGCTATGAAGAAAATATTCCGCCCATATCATGGGAATTAATACCTGATTCTTCGTCAACGATATTAGGATACTCTTGTAAATATGCAGTTTCGAATTTCAGAGGAAGGCTCTGGAAGGTATGGTATACTGAAGACATTCCATTAAGTTATGGTCCATGGAAATTACATGGTTTGCCAGGCCTGATAATGGAAGCTACAGTGGATTCATTGATTGACTTCAAGCTAACATCCATTAAAACCAATCAAACAAATACAATTGGAAAAATCTTGAAGACAAGAAACTGTAAATATGAACAGGTAACGCGAAAAAAATATTTAAAACGTAGAAATTCGCCGTTATTTTTGCCAATGATAAAAAGGAAAATTAAAGTAAGTCCAAATCTTGAAACAGAATGATAATGTCAAAATTCATATCCATTTGTATGGTTATGGTGTGTTTCGCACCTATATATTCAGGACCTATTCTGTGAGATATTAAGCTCCTGAACTTGTCCTTATTTTAAATTTACGCTCGTGAATTTTCACTTGCGAAACTTCAATAAAGTGCTATGAACCGTTCTAAAATAATAGTATTGATATTGCTCCTTTTTCCTACAGCTCTGATGGCACAGCAAACTCATGTCTTGGAGCCAAGCATCATGGAAGGGACTTATCATGAAACATGTGGCAAATACCATGATGACTATGCGTTGCATGTTGGAAAATCGACGAGTCAATATTTCAGTTATCATAGATTGCGCGATGACTCATTAGGCAGTAATGCGCAGACTTCTATGATCATTATTCAGGAAAAGCTTGATTAAGCAAACAACAGGAATGATGCCTCCAAGCCAAGAGCGAGTGGACCAGACCATGGTGACTATTTCCATAGAAATCAGAATGAGAATACATTTGTCACCTACATAAGTCTTATGGAACAAGGTTATAAGGTTACCGGGTCCATACCTGTACAGGATTGGAGCATAATCCCGGATAGCACACGGCAAATCTTAGGCTATCACTGCTGTATGACGACGACAATATTCCGTGGCAGGAAATGGACTGTCTACTTTACAGAGGATATACCCCTGCCATTAGGACCTTGGAAGTTGGGAGCACTTCCTGGATTAATTCTGTCGGCAGAGGTCAAAGGACTCATCACGATAGAGGCTATAGGCATCAAAACAAAGGATCTCTCGTCGGTGACGTTCCATAACTTTTGGAATAAAAAAATATGAAGACATTCAGCAGGAGACATACCTCAAAGAGGTAAGTAACCCTAAAGCCTATCCCGAGAAAACAATTGTAATCCCCCAAATGGAGTCGGAATGAAAACAATAAAAATCATTTGTATCCTCATCTTTCTGTCTGCTCTGTCTGTTTCTGCGGAGACCATTGTCATAGGACATGTTATTGACGACAGAGGAGAGCCACTGTCGTCAGTGATTATCAAACGATACACCAAGGGTCACAAGTTAGGCGGATATACGAATAGTGGGAGCGACGGATCGTTCCGCATCAAAGCAGAGGCGGGTGACTCATTGTTGTTCAGCATGCTGGGGTTCAAGAGCCAACACGTTGCCGTCACAAACAATATGAAACCACTGACTATCCGGATGAGTGACGGAGCAATAGAACTGAAAGAGGTTGCGGTGAAGTCGGACAAGGTACACGAGCATGGCGACACCATATCTTATATCGTCGGTAATTACGCCAACGGCAATGACCGGAGCATCGGCGATGTGATTGCGAAGATGCCCGGCTTCGATGTGGACAAGTCGACGGGCAAGATCTCTTATGAGGGCAAACCGATCAGCAAGTTCTATATCGAAGGACTTGACATGCTTGGGGGCAAGTACGGCACGGCCACCAACACGCTGCCGCAGGGCGAGGTGGGCTCCGTGCAGGTCATGCGCAATCATCAGCCCATCCGTGTACTTGAAGACTTCACGTTTACCGACGATGCCGCCGTGAATATCAAAATGAAAAACAGTGCCAAGACCCATTGGGTGACATCATGGAAGGCCGGTGGTGGATATGGCAGCGCACACGATGGCTATGACAAGGGTAGATGGCTCTTCGAGGGATTCGGCTTGCGGCTGAAGTCGGACTTCCAGACGATGCTCACCTACAAGACCAACAATACAGGCACGGACGTCAGCCGTGAGTCTACCAATCTCTTCACCCTTGACGATCTGTTCAGTGACCAGCCAAAGGATTTCATCTGCCTCTCCGCTCCTTCGGCCTCGGGCCTTTCCCGTGAACGCAGTCTGATGAACCGCAGCCATGCCTTTACGGCTAATGTCATGAAACGCATCAGCGAGGACTCGCAGGTCAATTTCCAGCTTGCCTACAACAACGAGCGTGAAAAGGCATGGGGAGACCGTAGGACGGAGTACATACTTACGGATGGCAACCGCGTCATCAGCAACGCGCAGGCGTGGCGGTCAAACACGAATGACCTCTATGCCTTGCTGAAATATGAGCACAACTCTCAAAAGAGCTATCTCCGCAACTCGCTTTCCGGTGACATGACATGGCTTTCGCAGCACCTCGACGAGGGCGGTACGTATGCACATGCCCAGCATGCGCTTCTGCCTGTGTTTGATTTCCGTGACAATCTCTATGTCATCCGCCGCTATGGCAACACGCTTATCTCATTCTACTCCAACAACTGTGTTCAGCAGCGGCCTCAGCATCTGTATGTCGACTCCACCTCACAGCAAGGCTTGTCACAGCGGTTCTATTCCACCGACACATACGCTTCCGGCGGTTGGAAGCTGGGCTTATTCAGCCTGAGCATGAAGTTGGGGGTGAAAGGATTGTTACGCTATCTCACAGCCAACGCCTACGGATTGCCTGACTCTATTGGCTCGACAGGCGGCAAAAGCCACTTCGGCTATGCCAAGCTGTATGCCAGCCCGCAACTGGAGTACAACACCCGAGATATCAAGGTCTCTCTTTCCGTGCCTTTTGAGAACTCGTATTACAAATACAGTAAGGATGACGGCAGAAACCGTTTTGATGTCTCGCCGTCGTTGAATGTGCGTTGGGATGCCACCTCGCGGCTCACCATGAGCGTTAACGGCAGCTATAGCGTGGAGCCGCTCGACTTCAACCGCTTCTATGGCTCGCTGATCATGCAGGACTATCTTTATCTCAATCAGGGCTACACGGGATATGACGTAGCCACCAGCAAAACATTGGCTTATACGCTGCTTTACCGCAACAGCCTGCAAGGCACACATCTCATGGCCCGTGTCTCCCGTTCCTTTGATACCACACCGTACACCCCATCGCGTGAGTTCGCCGGTGAATACATCATCATAGGAACGATCCCCGTCAAGACCAACAGTAACAGCTGGAACACCACGCTGATGTACCAGCAGGGGCTTCCATTCCTCAACGGGAAGTTCTCCTTACGCGGGCTCTATAACCAAACGGAATCGAAGATGTATCAGGATGGTCTCGTCTCTCCGGCAAAATACAATGTGCTCAGCATTGGGGCGTCACTGTACCTCTCGCCTTATACCGACATGTCTATCGACTATTCCCTGCAATACACCTATAACGACATGCGTCCGGAGAACGGCGGCAAGACCTATTTCAACAACTGGCAGCACACGGCAAAGATCATCGTGCCTGCCGGAAAGTTGCGCTTTACCCTCAAAGGAGAATATGACCACAACCAGCTGATGCCGTCGAAGTACAAGGACATCTTTTTTGCCGATGCCATCATCGGGCTCACAACCCGGCATATCGATTATGAATTGGGACTGAACAACCTGTTCAACAATCAGTCCTATGTCCGTTCCACTGTCGCCAACCTCACAACCCTGCGCTCAGAGACCATCCTTCGAGGCAGGGAACTGTTGCTGACACTTGTGTATAAACCATAATTCCATGGAACTTATAAAGCAACATAACTCCATACAATGTGGCATTGCGTGCCTACAAATGGTAGGCAGATGTTTCTCCTTAACAAGTTGATCATCATCGCTGACAAGCGTTATTTTGCTTCCAAGACTTCCATTCGCCGTTATGGCAGCAACGCACAGCCTGGATTGAATGTCTCTGCCCGTATCGTTGTCAGC
>ULPL01020876.1_pt1 | contig 11197 bp, 10 predicted proteins | sample 1953481 | NCBI WGS metagenome assembly ULPL01 (sample SAMEA4835628, study PRJEB28245) | human gut metagenome | biome: gut microbiome; material: fecal sample | place: Denmark | collected 2008 | reverse complement strand
GCCGGATCAAGTGATAACTGTTTCCCTTTTCGGCGTGTCCTCTCCAGCTTTGATAGGATTGTTCAACGGTCTTTGCGTCGATCCGTCCCGCCGCGTGAAGGGCGGCTAATTTCTTCAACTTCCGCTTCATATTGTTTTTGCTCCTGCGGCGCACCTTGCGGATCACCGCGCCGCTTTCGGTCAAGTATGTATGAAAGCCCAAGAAATCAACGCCGTGTTTCAAGGGAAAGATATTCGTTTTCGCATTCAGCGAAAGCCCGCGCGCCTGTACGAACGCTTCAATCTGCTTCCGGCACTCCTGCAAATATGCTTTGTCGTGATGGATCAAAAAGAAGTCGTCCATATAGCGCCCGTAATATTTGATACCCAGCTTTTCCTTTACGAAGTGATCCAGCCCGTCAAGGTAGAGAAGGGCGAAAAGCTGTGAAGTTTGATTGCCGATCGGTATTCCGACGTTGCCTTCGGTGCTGTCGATGATAAGATCGACAAGCCACAAAACGTCCGGATCGGTTATCTTCTCGCGGATTAAGGTTTTCAAAACGTCGTGCCGGATCGAATAGAAATACTTTGAAATATCGCCTTTCAGTATCCAGCCGTCAATTCCGTTCTTTCTGTAAAACCTCCGCATGAACTCTTGAAGCCTGTCTAACCCGTAATGCGTACCTTTCCCCACCTGCGACGCGTAGTTATCGCGAATGAACGATCGTGTCAAAATCGGTTCAAGCACGTTATCGCAAAGCGAATGTTGAACAACCTTGTCTTTGTAGCTGTTCGACATAACCACGCGGCGCTTCGGCTCGTATACCTCGAACGTGTTATACGGGGACATGGTATAGCGCTTCGTTCTGATCTGCGCGCTTAATAGGTTCAGCGCTTCAAGAAGATTAACTTCAAACTTTGCCGCCGCTCCTTTCCACCTCTTGCCTTGCCGCGCCTTTCGGTAGGCATTGTATAGGCTTTCAAAACTGTGTATCTTTTCAAAGTCTGTCATAATAAAAAATCCTCGCTGTTTATAACCTTTGCCAGCCGCCGGAAGGCGGTATGCTCCGGTATCGGCGATCCTGTATTTGTCCCCGCCGTGGATAGCGGCGACGGGATACACCTTCCTTTGATGGTGGTATTCTGCTTTCGGCTGTGCCTACTCGTTCACATAGTCCACCGAAGCGGGCGAACGCCATTGTTGCCGTTGTACGCGTTGTTGTTGTTCAAAGAGCCGTCCGAATTGACGTTGCGGACGTTGTGGGCGTTCGACGAATTAGGCGTTTCAAGATGTACCCCGAACGTTTTTCAAGCCCTCGTTTTGTCCCGCTTCTTCCACGCGGTCGTCATGTACTTCACTTCAAGCGCAAGTTTTGACCAATATTCGCAACTGCTCATAGAAATAAAGCCCATTTCCTGCGAAAGCTCTATGAAAAATAGAAGCTCCTTGCAATAGGTCAGCGCCTTTGCTTGTAGCTTCTGCCGTTGTCTGTATTCCTGCGCGTCCCGAAGGTCTAATTCGTTCGCTTCAAGGACGCATTCGTAAATGTCCACCGCTTTATCCTGTATCCTGTTTACAAGCGTGAAGCGGTATTTCTTCGGGTAGCGCTCCGTCGAATTCGTGATCGTGAAGGTGTGCTTTACAAGGTCTTTCGCTTTCACAATCACGTTGAATTCCGTCGGTTCTTTCCGCTCCCGCTCCGGTCTTTGCATATATGCACCGTCCTTTCCGCATTCGCTCGATCATAGCGGTATCGTCGGCGCACCCGTCGAAATCGAAGCCCGCTTCGGTAACGGTCAGCGTTGCCGCGTTCCCTGTAACCGTTGTTCCTGTGATCTGTAATGTCTCCGCGCCGCAAGCCGCGCATGGCGGGTAAAGCTCCGCGAAGATGTTTCCGATCACGCACGACAATTCCGCCGCCGTGCAAGTGTACCGCGTCAGCATTCGATCCTCTGCAAACTCTCGTTCCAAATGCCCGTAGACGTTACGCCGTCGAGATCATCGAAGAGGATCAAGAACGGATTTGTCGTAATGTCATTGAAAAGCACCGCTTCCAGCATATCCACGCGCGCGTCAAGCGCGTTCGTGATATTCAGAAGATTTGTTGCCGCGTTATCGTCAAGGACGTTTTGCAAGCCGTTAAACCATGCGTTGAAGTCCGCCGCCGCCTGTGTTTCAAAATCCGCCATGTGTTGCTCGAACGCTTCGTACTGCGTGTTACCCTGCAATTTCAGCGAATTCATATACGAAACAAGCGTGTTGTACTCCGCCGCCGAAAGGGATTGATATTCAGCGAACCACGCTTGAAGCTGTGCGTTAAAAGCCGCCGTGTCGATCTGCTGAACGACGGCGGCAACAACGCCGCAAAGCGACGTGTTCAAGCGTTGATCCGTGATCTTGCTTTGCGTGATTGCTGTTACGCCCGCGCCCACGTAGATGTCCGCCAGCGCAAGCTCGTAAACGTCCGCGTCCCTCTGCAATGCGGGCGCGGTAGGGGACGCGCTGAACGAAGAAGATTTGACCTTCACCGACATAACGCGGTTTGTCAAATCCCAGCGCACGACAACGCGATCAATGCGGTTCAACTGTCCGTCCGCCGTGTCAAGCTCGACGGCAAGATCGCCCGTGTTGAAGTAGAAGTAACCGTTGATCCACGCTTTGCCCGTTTTAACGTTCAGCTTCATTCCGTCGTTTGCAACGACTTGAAGCCCCGTCGAAGGGACGGGGAAAACGCCGTTCCCGATGAACGAAGCGAAGTATTCCGCCCAATCCTCCGCTTTGTACGTGCGATCGTGCGAAACGCTGTTGAAGAAACTTGATTTTTCCATGCTGTGAAGCCCTCCTTTATTTCGTAATCTGCCGAATTTGTGTCAGAAGCGCGGGCAAGCTCTCGCCGAAGGTAATATCTATTTCTTCGCCGCTGGTTTCGTAGGTTTCCGCGATCTCCGTTATGCGAACGTCAATGCGGACGTTCCAGCGCTTATTGATACACGTTACCCGATCGCCCAAATCGTAGTCCGTGCCGTACTTCAAATTCGCGTTCGTGTTGATCTTTGATCCGAAAGCAAGCGTTTCCGCGTATTGTTCCAGCTCTTCAACGCCGCGCGCGGAAAGAAGCGCTAAATATTGCGCGTTGGTAAGCGTTACGGTCTGCCCGCTCTCGTTTTCGTATTCCTGCACGATGTCCGTTGCATTGATGAAAACTTCGTCGCGGGAAAGCCCCGTCGAACTGCCGCCGACTTCGGCAACCTTCCGCGTTACGCCTTCCTTTTCCTCTCCGCCGACGTAAGCCGTTGTTTTAAGGTTTTCAACGCTGTTCGTGTATTCCTGTTCAACGATGTTGTCGAACTCCTGCGAAAAGATACAAGGCGCGTTCCCTGCGGTATTGCCCGCCGTAAGATCGCGCCCTTCGTAAACGGAAAATGTATGCTTGCCCGTGCGGGCATTTGTCAGAACCCGAATACCCAGCTTCGCCGCCTTCGCCGCCGTTTCCGCCGCAAGCTGGGCGTTCGCGTACTGCTCTGAAGTATAGTCGATCTGCCCGCTTCCGGTGTCTGCGTCGGTCGTGGATATGCTTAAATTCGGGATATTGCGCGCCGCTCCTGCGTTCGTGCAAGTCTGCTTCACAATGGCGTATAGAATGTTCTGTGTCGTGTCCTTCGTGATGATCTGCGTTGTCAAAATGCGCTTGCCGATCCACGAAAGAAGGAACTTGCCTTGAACCTCTATTTCCTCCATGCCCTGTGAATTCTTCGTGATGTGAATATAGCGGATTTCCGCCGCTTCGTTGCCGCCGCGCTTGATGATGATATTTTCCTTCACCAGCAAGCGGGCGTGTTCCTCCGTGAAGGGAACAAGCAACTTGAATTCGCCGCAACTCCAATAACGCCGCGTCCATATTAAGGACGAAATCTTTTCGACGATCCCTTGAAGTGTCATATCGCGGCTATAAACGTATAATTCCACCGCGCTACACCCCCAAATACAAGTTATTGTGATAGATCGAAACTTCGAGATTTTCGGCGTTCGCGTCCGCTGAATAACGGAAGAGATTGTCGCCCACGGCGATCTGCAAATACGAACTATCAACGTCGAGATAGCGGAACGCGTCTGTAATCGTGCCGCCACGGTTCAGCTTCACGGCTTTTTCACCGTAGCCCGTGGAAACGGTTAAAACGTCGCCCGCTACAAGCGAAATATTCAGCTTGATAAACTCCCGTGTATCGACGTTCAGCAATACGGGATTTGTAACCGCGCCGATCGCGCGGAACTCGATCCGGATACCGCTTTTCACGTCGCCGGAATTGTAGACGTTCACAATCAGCGACGGCTGGCGATAGCCGATTTCCCAGCCGTCGTAAAGCTCCAGCCCGTCCGGAACGGGGAATTCAAAGCCGCCGATCCACGTTGCTATGTCCTCGCGTGTTTCCGTTTCCTCTCTCCAAAACGGATTAAGGCAAGACAAGCTAACCGTGAATTGCTCGAAGATCGGCTTTCGCTTGAAGATCGGCGCGTCGTCGATCTTGCACCCGATCACCCGCCGGAAGTCGCCGAAAACATACGTCAACGTTGCTTCGTACTGCGGATTTAATATGCGGTTCAGCTTCCGGCGTAGGTTCTGCGCCGCTTGCTTGTCCCGCTCCTTGATGTATCCCACGATGTCAATATCTCGGCTTTCGATCCGATAGCCCAAGTATGTGTCACCGTCCTGCCCCATGCTGTTGGTGCTGTAAATAGCGTTCCGCACGTCGGAAAGTCCGGTAACGTCCTTGAAGTTTACGTGATACGAAGAAGCGGGGGAAAACTCTATGCTTTCCCCGCGCTCGTTCGTGTAGATCAATTTTTCTTGTGTCCTCATGCCATAACCTCCCGCGCAATCTGCCGGAACTGCCGCGCCGCCTGTCTTTGCTGTTCGGCGTAGCTCGTTTCGTTCGCATAGATGTTTTGCACGACTTCAACGGAAGGCGTACCGCCGCCGCGCGTGTCGCGTCCCTCTCCGGAACGGAATTCCGGAACGGCGTTCGACGTTTCGCGCCGGATCGAACTTTCAACGTCGCGCATTTCGCGGGCGAAGCCTTCGCCCAAGCCCTGCGCCATGTACGAACCGATACGGGCAAAAACCTTCGACGGGGAATTGATGTCCATTTCCTCTTCAACCGCCGCCACAATATCCCTCATCATAGAGCGGACACGGCTTTCAAGCCAGCCGGACATATTTTGAAAGCCCTGCCAAATGCCGCGCACCATCTCTTCGCCCGCCGCCGTGAACTCCGATACGTAAGAGCGAAGCGCGGTAATAACGGGCTGAATGATTTGTGCAACCTTGCCCGTGATCTGCGGGATACCCGCGATCATTCCTTGCGCTATGCTCTTGTCGATGTTCGTTCCTTCGGTTACGAACTTTTGATGTTGTGCCGTGAATGCGGTAATAATGCTTTGCGCGATCTGCGGTACTTTCTGCGTGATCTGCACGATACCCGCCACCATGCCGGAAGCTATGTTCTTGTCGAAGTCCTGTCCGGCTTGATTGAAACGTTGAGCTTGCGCCGTCAGTCCGGTAATAACCCGCTCGACGATCGCGTTCACCGCTCCGGACAAGCCTTCAATGTTCGCAATAATGCCGTTGTTCACGGCGTTTACTGCTTCCGCCGCCGTCAGCGCGCCCGCTCCGCCCATTGCGGCGGTCATATCGCCTTCAACGCCGCCCATGTTGTCGGTGAAGCCTACGCCCACGCCGTCCGCCATGTTGCCGCCGATTTCAGCGAATACCGTTGACGGGGAATGAATGCCGAAGAAGTCCTTGATACCCGAAACAAGGGACGAAGCCCAGCCGGATACCTTTTCCCACAACCACGAAGCCGCGCCGCTGATACCTTCCCACAAGCCGTGAAGAAGGTTTGCGCCCGCGTTTATCATTTCGCCGCCCAGCGACGCGAACGCTTGCACAATGCCGGAAACAATCTGCGGAACTGCCTTCACAATTTCAACTATGATCGTCGGCAAATTCTGAATGAGCGCCACGAAAAGCTGAACGCCCGCCATAATGATTTGGTCGATGTTGCCGATCAGCGCGTTTACAATGCCGCTTATGATTTGCGGGATCGCTTGAACGATCGTCGTTATAATCTGCGGTAATGCCTGTATGAGCGCGACAAGAAGATCAATGCCCGCTTGAATGATAAGCGGTATGTTCTCCGTAAGCGCCGTGATAATGCCTTCAATGATCTGCGGGATCGCTTCAACAATCGTTGTTATGATCTCCGGAAGGGCGGTAATTAACGCCGTCAGAAGGTCGATACCCGCTTGAATGATCTGCGGGATTGCGGAAAGCAAACCGTCGATCAAGCTGGTTATCAACTGCGGAAGCGCCGCAACAAGAACGGGGATTGCGTTTATAATGCCTTCCGCCAGCCCTGTTACAAGCTGTAAAGCCGCGTCGATCAGCAACGGGATATTGTCGATCAGAACTTGCACGATGTCCGTTACAAGCTGAACCAGCGAAGGAACAAGCGTCGGCAACGATTGAGCTATGCCCGTAGCGATATTCGCGATCATCTTCACCGCGAATTCAAGGAAGGTCGGTAACATTTCCGTTAGCTTTTCGATCGCGAACGTAACCATACCCAGCAAGCCGTCTGTGAAGTCCTCCGCCGCGCTCTCTGCACCGGAAAGCGCACCCGTCAAGCCTTTTCCGATAAGCTCGACGAACGGCGTTATTTCCTGCAAAAGCTCCGCCGCAAGCTGTTTCAGCTTTGTAATGATCGGTTCAGCAATCGCGCCCAGCGCCGCCATAGCGCTGTTCAGATTTGCTGTTGCCTTCTGCGCGTCGATAATGTCGCCGTTTACCTCTCTATACTTGTCCGCCGCTTCGGAATAAAGCCCGTTCAACGTGGACGTGATAAGGGCTTGCCGCTCCTGCTCCGATGTGCAAGCGTCAAGGCTGGCTTGAAAATCATCTTCGGAAACGCCTGCCCAATTCAGCGCGTCGGCAAGATTGCCCGTGATTGATCCCGTCTTTGCCGTTTCGTTCGCGGCTTCGGTCAAGCCTTCAATCGGCAAGCTGTCGCCGAATGTCGCGTAAACGCCCGTGCAAATGTTTGTCCAGTCCGAAAGCTCTTTTTCGTTCGTAGTCAGCTTCGCAAGGTGTGCGGCGGCTTCCGTTGCCTGTCCGTCGTCGCCAAGAACGCCGTACAACTCCGTATAGGTGTTTTTCGCGTCCTCTGCCGAATGTCCCGCCGTCGTGAAGCTGGTTTCAAGTTTACCCATGTTTTCGCGGGCTTCGCGTGTTTCTTCGGCAAGCCCGAAGAATGCCGCACCCGCCGCCGCAATCGCCGCACCCATAGCCGCGCAAGCTGCGCCGATCGCCTTTCCTGCTTTGCCGACGGTTTCGCCGACGCTCTCCCAATCCACCTTTGAGCTTTTCAGCTTTTTAGAAGTGTCGTCGATTTCCTTTTGAATTTTCACCATGTCGGCTTTGGTGTTGTTCAGATTTGTTTGCATTTTCTGATATGCGGGATTTGTCGGTTCGATACCGTTATCGCGCATTTTCTTCAATGCCTTTTCCGCCGCTTCTGCTTTCTTCGCCTGTTCGTCGAACTGCTTTTGTAACAGCTTCTGTTTCGCGATCAGCGCTTCCACGCTGTCTGCGTTGTCGGCGAATTCCGCCGTCGTCAGCTTCATTTCCGATCCGATTTCGCGAAGGGAAGAATTTATGTTAGTGCAAGCGGCGCGATACTCTTTTTCGCCTGTAAGGTCGATTGATGTTTTGATCTGCTCTTCTTTCGCCATTTATATCCCTCCCAGCACGTCGTCAATATCAACTTCTTTCGGAACGGGCTTGAAACGATCCGGATTGAATTCACGATGAATTTTGAAAAGCGTCAAAATTTTATACGGTGTCATGCGCCATACTTCGGCTTCGCTCCAGCGAAGAAGCGTTACGCCGATATAAAGAAGGCGGGCAAGGTCGATTATTCCTTGCCCGCTGTTGCGTTTTTTTCGATGTCCTCTTCGTCGTCCTCTTCCTCTTCGTCCCGTTCGGGCGGTTCTGGCGTTCCGTTGTTGCCCATAGAAAAGGATTTGAAGATCGCCGCTTTCACGTCGGCGAAATTGCCCGTATGAATGAGCTTGCCCACCTGTTTTTCGGTAAGCGGTTCTTCGTCGTCCGCCGCGCCCTCATTCAAAAGCACGGTCAGAAGCCAGCGAAGATTTTTAATGCTGTCCTTGCCGGAAAGCACGGTATCAAGGCGATCGAAGCCGCCGAATTTGTCTTGCATTTCGTCGATCGCGTTCAGACTGAAAAGAAGGTGTCTTTCCTTGTCCAGCATGATCGGGAAACGTCCGTCTTTAATTGCGCTCATAGCAGAATAAGGCGGGAAGCCTTTTCAGACTTCCCGCCGTTCCTCCTTTCGATATTCGATTAACTGCCCGCGTTGTTAGGCTCACGAACGGAAGTGAACCAAGCCGTCGCCACGCTGTTCGTAGGCTCTGCGACGTGTTCAGCCTTCCACAATCCGTCGGAACGCTTGATAAACTGTCCGACGATCTCCGGCGTAGTAAATTCGATACTGTCGCCCTTCGTGGTGTAGTTTTCATCGGGGATCGCGAATTTGACCTTGTAAAGCCAAATGTACTTGTACATTCCGCCCGCCTTCTTCGCGCGGAAGCCGATTGCGGTATAGGGCGCTTCGTCGCTGTCAGAACCGTAAACAACCTTGTCCGCGTCCTGCTTCTGTCCAAGCAGGGCGGCAAGATCAGCCGGAAGAAGATCGTTCACGTTCAGCGTGATTTCTCCGGATACGAATTCTTTTACAACTTCGTCCGCGCCGTCGTCGGCGTAAAGGATCGCTTCGGCGACTTCAACGGAAAGCTCCGCCGAAATAGCTTTCGCCATACGCACGGGCGTTCCGTATTCCTCCGCGCCGGACGTGCCGATCGTGATGGGTGCGCGGTAAAGATCGCGCAAACCGATTGTTGCCATGTGTCATACCTCCATATACTTGATTTCAACGGGAACGTGGTAATATCCCGTGTCCTGTTCGTATGTTTCCGCGTCTATCGTGATCGCGTAGAACCCCGCCGCCTTCAATGCTGTTTTCAAGCGTTGAAGAATGTCGATGTAATCCGTTTTTGAATAGACGTGTACTTGATACGTGAATTCCTGCGCGCCCTCTTCATCGTCTGAAAAGAACGTGTCGCGCCCCACGACAAGCTGATAGACGATAAAGCAAGCCGCCTTCCCGCCGTATTTAAGGCGTTCGACGGGAACGCCCAGCTTTTCAAGCTCCGCTTTTAACAAGCTGTCAACGTTCTTCATTTTGCTTTTCCTCCCATACGCGGCGCATTTCCGAAACAACGTCGTCCGCCGCCTTTTCATTCGCCGCCGTGAACCACGGGCGCGCGGGCATATTTGAACGCCCGTAATTAAGGACGAAGCCTTTTTCCGCGTTGCGTACTCCGTGCTTGTCCTTTCCGTTCGGATAGATTTCAACCCGTTTTCCGCCGTCAATCTCTTTCACGGCGGATACTTTGATGGACGCAAGAAGCGCCCCCGTGCTTCGTCTGCTGTTGAACCTTGTCTTGATCTCTTCTTGCTGTGCCTTCTGCATTACTGCGCCACCCGCTTTGAGCATTTCCGGCACGGCTTCTTCAACGATCGCGTCTTGCCGAAGCATTGCTTCTTGTACGTCGTCCAGCCCGACAACGTTAAACTTCGCCATTGTTGCCGCCCCCTTCCGCTTCCGGAAGATTAACCAGCGTCAACTCTGTAAATTCTCCGTTCCCATGCGTGTACGTCCGAAGGACGCGATACCGTTTCCCGCTCGAAACGGGATATTCCACGATCTGCTGTTCCTCATACTCGAAGGAATGCACGTCGAATTTTAATTCCGTCGTATAGCCCGCCTGTTGCGCCTTGTAGAACTCCGAAAAGCCAACGGATTTCTTGTCAGCGAAAACCGTTGTCGCGGTTTCTGTGCGGGCGACGGGGAAGCCGTGTTCGTTCGTGCGCGGCGAAGGTTCAGACAAGGCAACCAATGTTATTTGTTCGCCCCATCTCATTTATTTACCCTCGCTTTCTTCGGTGTAATCAGCGGTCAGCGACAAGGCGCACTTCAAATAATCGTATGCGTTGCGGTAACGCTCCGCGTCGTCATTGAAGCCGAATTCCGCCTTTGCATAAAGCACAACCGCCCGATCAAGAAGGGGATCGCCCAGCGTTTTACTGGACGATCCCGCTTCCGCCGGAATGTTGATACCGACAAGGCGAAGATCAGCGATCGCCGCGTTTATGAGATCGGAAACTTCGCCGTCAAGCGCCGTCCCGCTCAACCGCAACGCCAGCTTTACCTTGTCAAGCATTTGTCAGCCCTCCCGCTTTAGGCGGTCGCCTTGACCAGCTTCACGATGGCTTCGCCGATAGCGGGCGCGCAATCGAAGATCGCGATACCGCTATATTTGTAGCTGTTCGTGTCGATGTCGTAGGCGCTCTTCACGCCGATATTTTCGGCAAGGTTCGCGCAAACCTTCTTGAAGTCGCCCAAGAAGGCTTCGTGATCCGCGACGTAATCGGACAGAAGAACGGGATAGCCGTACACGAAGTACGCGTTGTTCTGAACGGTTACAATGTGGTTCTTGCTGTTGTCCTGCAACGGCATAAAGTCGGTGAACAAGGTTTTCTTGTTCATAACGAACTTGCCGTTACGGTCATAGCCGGAAGGCAGAAGCCCGATCAGCGTCTGCACGTTTGCGGCGGTAAGCGCGCCCGTCTTTGCAACGGTAACGCTGTTGGCCGCGCCCCAAGTGTTCGCGTTTTCAATGCCCTTCGGCTGGGAAGAACCCGTGCCGTTGATAAGCAAATCTTCGACTTTGCGGGCGATAGCTTCCGCCAGCATATTGACGATCCAGCTTTCAAACGCGGTAATGCTCATAGTCATTACAGTATCGGAAATCTGAACCAGCTTGACGATCTCATAACCGGAAAGGGAAACGGTTGTCAGCGTGTCAGCGGCGGCGGTAATGCTTGCGTTCTCGGTGTGGATCGCGGCGGCGTTGTTCGTGCCTTCGATCGCGAACTTTACAGCGCCCTTGACGTGCAGAAGGGTAACTTCATTCAGCATAGGCGCAAGTGTCTTTACCTTGCTGATGATCTCGTTCGCGGTCTGTGTCGGGATAACCTCCGCGCCCGCGCCGCTTGCGTTGCTGAATGCGCGCTTCTCC
>ULPL01015600.1_pt1 | contig 11211 bp, 10 predicted proteins | sample 1953481 | NCBI WGS metagenome assembly ULPL01 (sample SAMEA4835628, study PRJEB28245) | human gut metagenome | biome: gut microbiome; material: fecal sample | place: Denmark | collected 2008 | reverse complement strand
CTATGGCTACCCGCATCCGCAGCATCTTCGAAAAGCATGGTATCGCCATTGCCTACGATTCCCCAACCAATCAGCAGTTTGTAGTACTCTCACCTGCCCTCTACGAAGCCCTTTCCCAAAAAGTAGCATTCGAGATATGGGAAAGAAAGAGCGAACATGAAATCATCTGCCGATTCGTGACAAGCTGGGCAACAAAGGAGGAAGAACTCGACGAGCTAGACCATATTCTTCAAACTTACGCTTAAGAAGGCTAAGGATGTTTCTCCTCCAGAATCATCCTTAGCAATTCTTCATTTGCCTCGTTGTTAATCTCTGCATCCTCCAACTCGGAGAAATAGTCAAGCGTAGCTGAACATTCGCCTGTAATATCTATCCCTATCACTTTCTCATGGGCATAGATGATGCGAAGCACGGCTTGGAGCTGCATAACCTGCCTTCGACGGCCAAGCCTGGTGATGGTCTATCTCTGCCTGATTGTAGAACAACACCCTCTCTCTAGTTTAATCAGGAAATATCGCAACCTTGATGACTCCATCCCTGCGGTTCTCGAATACATCGTATGCCTCTTCTATTCTTGAAAGCGGGAAACGATGGGTAATCAGAGGAGTGGTATCTATCTTTCCCTGGGCTATCAAATCAAGGATTTCCCCACAGTCACATCCATCCACACCTCCCGTCTTGAAGATGAGGTTCTTGCCATACATATCAGGAAGCGGAAGCATCTGCGGTTTGTCATACATTGCAACGATGGTGACGATGGCATTAGGACGGGCACACTTCCAGGCAAGCTGGAAGGTATCAGGTCCACCTGCAACCTCCATCACCACATCTGCTCCCCCATGCAGACTATGTTGTTTGACAAATGCCTCACAATCCTCCGGTTCAACAACCATCACCTGCGGATAATGCTTCTGGATGAACTCTCGCCTATCCTTTGATTTCTCACAGACGATAATGTTTCTCGGATTCTTGAGCAGGGTGCAAAGCAAACAGCAGACACCCGTAGGGCCAGCACCGATAATCAAGACAGTATCCTCTTCCGTAATTTCAGATATTCTCGTAGCCCAGAATCCAGTAGCAAGGATGTCGCCAACGAAGAGCGCCTGCTCATCGCTTACCGAATCAGGAATCTTGTTCAAGCCGGTTGTAGCATAAGGAACCCTCACATATTCCGTCTGTCCGCCATCGATTCTGCATCCCAGAGCCCATCCGCCATGTGGAGAAGTACAATTGTTCACGTATCCATGCTTGCAATAGAAGCATTCTCCACAGAAGGTCTCTACATTCACGGTTACTCTGTCTCCCGGCTTCACATGGGAAACCCTCTCCCCTACTTCCTCTACAATGCCTACCATTTCGTGGCCAACAGTAATCCCCGGTACTGCGCGAGGCACAGAACCATGCTTGATATGAAGATCACTGGTGCAGATACTGCTCAGCGTTACTCTTACGATGGCATCATGCTCATCTATTATCGTAGGCTTCCCTTTTTCTGTGAAGCCAAACTTTCCTTGCTGGATATATGTAAATGCTTTCACCTTAATTATATATATAAGTATTATTATTCACGTTAAATCATGCTGCGAAGTTACAAAAAACATTTTAATCATACAAGAAAAAATACAGATTCTTTCTCACCTATTGACCTGTAAACTATTAAAAAGTCTGTCTTTTTTTACAAGTAAGACCATTTTTTGTGATTTTTCAGCAAACAAAACCATAAAATATACTCTGATGTTCAAATAGTTAGCCAAAAATTTGGAGAATAGAATATTTTTTCTTACCTTTGCAAATGAAAGATTTGAATTCAATATTTTTACAAAATATAGCATGTATCAAGATTTAGATTTTACTGATAACAATTACTATCAGGAAGATTATATAGATTCGCCGGTTGATGATTTCGACTGGATGCCTAATTTATTTGCCAAGCTCGCAAATCACCTGCGAACTTCAACTTCTGCTGATGTTATCAGACTGGGAACCATCGGCTGCATCAGAAACCATGAGCCGGGAGATGATTCACCTCTCCAATGGGAAGAAGTAGAAACAATGCGTCGCTATATAGATAGCGTTAACAGAGGCTTGGGTGCACCAGAAGATCCCACACTCCAGCAGTTGCTCCATTCTACAGAATGGACTAACTATGGTATTTTTACCATGAACTTTATCTCGGATAAGAACCTCGACTATAAAGGAATCTGTGAGGTTGAAAATACAAATCTCTCATACGCCAGCATGGTTTTTTTAATTGCTCTGGTAAAAGGGATGAGTATGATGAATCTCAAACATCCTTCAGCAAAGGGAGAAAACAATCATATTTTCACATACGTAATTCCAAGTCAATTCTCCACCTTCTCCTTTGCTTCATTCCTCAATGTGGCCAATGCACGTCTCGCTAACAAAGAAGATATTTCTGAACAGGAGATTGAAGAGTTGACCCAACTTGCTTTCAAGAGTCGCTACTGGAAACAAGAGACCTCACTCAAGAGTGAAGACAGCGAGTTGTTCATCTATGTCCTCAAGAACATCATTTCGGAAATTCTGGGACTGAAGCTTGACATCAATGCTGAATCCTTTGCCAAACAGGCAAAGAAGGAAGAGAAAAAGACTGCCACTCAAACTGTAGATAACCATAAGAAGAAGGAGAAGAAGGAAAAGAAAAAAGAAAAGACTATCCTGAAAGATAATTCCAAACCTTCTTTGGCATCTACGATGGTAAAAGTCTTAACAGAGGAATCCCTCCCGCAAACCAAAGAGAGTCTTATTGATAAGACTATGCAACTCTATCCTACTCTCAAGATAAACTGTTTCAACACCACCCTATCAAGACTCCATAAAAATGAAGTTCTGAATTATTATAATGGTGGACTGATTGGAATAAAAGGCAAAAGATACGGAAGAGGCTACAAGATAATTAGCCGTTTACATAAACATAAGGAAACAGATTAAGGCTAAATTTTGTGCCAAGAAAATCCAAAGGCTAAAAGACCATTGGGCTTTCTTGGCACTATTTTTTCTTGAAAGTTTGCAAGAGTTTTCCATCAGGCGCAAACAGTTCATTCCTGACCTCAAAAGCTGATGGCTCTGGTTTCACGTTGGACCATGACTGGTATAACCATCATAAAACTTGTGAATGCGGTGAGAACTTACTTGAAAGCAGTTCAATGACAAAATAATAACCTAAAAAAGAAACTTACTTGACGTTTTTCCGGCAATTAGTCAATTCTACAATTAGACAATTAAGAATTTGATTCTCTATTAAGGAGAAAACCACAAAACTGTTTACCTAAAACCAAAAAACTACGCATAAACCACAAAGTTGTTTACCAAAAATCACTGCATTTTGTAACACAAACCACATTTTTGTTTACCTAAACCACTATTCTATTTACCTAAACCACATAACTGTTTACCTGAAACCACTATTTTGTTTACCTAAAACCACAAAACTGTTTACCTATCCTAGTAAAAAGCAGTTGCTCCTTTTTTGGTAAACAGAAATGTGGTTTTTACCTAGTTAAATTCATGAGAAAAACAGGTAAACAGAAATGTGGTTTATGAGAAAAATCGATGAACGTTCTGCCAGGTAAACAGTTTTGTGGTTTTTAAATTCTTATTCAGTTGCTACTCAAGAAAAGATTAAAAAGTCTAGACAACTTCTTTAGGCGTTTCACATAACATACTAATATCCTGATAGTTATACATATGCTCAAATTGTATTCTGGTGCCTGATTTCAAATAGAATAAGATTAAAAATAGTATCTTATCAAGATAAAAACCACAAAACTGTTTACCTGAAACCACTATTTTGTTTACCAGAAACCACAAAACTGTTTACCTAAGAATAAAAGACTGATATAAAAATGATATAACTTATTACATATCAAATTATAACACGGGATTTGGTAAATAATTAATATAACCTCAAAATGGAATGAATTATATACATGACATTTCAGGTAAACAGTTTTGTGGTTATGATGATAAGCCATTCTTAAAAGTAGGTAAACAGAAATGTGGTTTTACATATCAAAAAGAGGAAGTATGGTACTCCCCTACTTCCTCTTCTGCTTTCTTGTTCTGCTTAGCCTCTATAGAATACAGGCATGAATGAACCGACACAGTCAAAAAATTCTTGTGCCAGCCTTTCAAGACCCGATGTTTTCAAAGCAGCAAAATCATCATCACTAGCAGCAATACAGAATCTGTCATTCTTGATTCCTATGAATTTGCATCTGCCCAACAGGGCTTGGTGACTGGTATCCTGTACCATCGAAATAAACTGATTCCATTGCTCAAAACCTTGAGTCGTGTCTACTTCTATCTTCTTGTCAGGATTCTGATATACATGCGCAAAAAGATCTCCCTGCTGCGTGGCTTCATCAGATGTTTTCTTTCCCCTATTACGATTTATTTTTTCATTCAGACGACGAGCAATATCTGCATCTTTATCTCCGATATGATTGATACCTACATCCGTCCGCTTGATATGGAAGATAATATATTCAGGATCTCCCTTATGCTTTCCGTTCCGATAAATAAAGTCTTCTTCAGAAAATTCATCAAATACGATATCTGTCTCACTGCGACTAGCCATTCTGTTGAGATCTTCCCTTACCACATCGAGTACCTGTTTTCTGAATTGCGAGAATTTAGGATATTTATTCATCACAGGCTCCCCCTTGTCGTCAAGCAGAATATTGCCATGTTCATCAAGTTCTACCAGACCCAAATACTGTTTCATCGGCAAAAACTCAACCTTAACATCCAAGCTCTTGTCTAGTCCCATCTGACGAAGCAGATATATATAGAGTCGAGGTGTATTCACCTTCTTGGAATATTTAGCAATCATGGAGATATGGTGAATATATCCCTGACGCATGTCAAAAAGGCTCATAGTGAGTTTTGGATCTATCTCAAGTATTACTTCACCCTTGATGCGTTCTACTTTCTCACCATCGCTCTTTGTATAGCCTTTCTGCGTTGTCGGAATCTCGATGTTTGAAAATACGTGCTGTATCTTCTCTGTCTTGCTATCCGTCTTTACACGCACCGACAGGTTGAGGATATCGTTCTTCAGCGTATCACGCAGATTCTTATAATTATGAAACTCCGTTGATACCTGAAAATCCTTGATGTCTATTTTGATGGGCGGAATCTCCATAACAGCATGCTCTATTCCTTTCTCGAAAAGATAGTCGGAGCGTGCATCTCCAAGCACTCTCTTCTCGGTAAAATACTCTTCAACATACTTCTGCAGATGGGTACTTGCAACCATCAATATGTTTTGTTGCAATAATGTATATTGCTTATCCAATTTTGTCAGCGAAAAAGGTGTGTTAATCCACACCAGATTCTTGTTTCCTTTTGGTTCACTCATATAAAAACCACATTTCTGTTTACCATAAACCACAAAGTTGTTTACCTAAAACCACTTTTTTATTTACTTAAAACCACATAAATATTTACCCGAAACCACCAAGCTATTTACCATAAACCATATTCCTATTTACCTAAAACCACTTTTCTATTTACCATTTCAAATATAACTCATTATTAATCAAGTCATTATGCTCTCTGTAATAAATAAGAGATATATAATTTATTATAAAGAATAATCTATAATTATCATTCTTTTGGTAAACAAAAATGTGGTTTTTGTAGGAACTTATACCTTATTTTTAAGCTTAGCGCTTTTTTAGGTAAACAGTTTTGTGGTTTTCACCCTTTTAATAACTACTTTTTGTTTGCTTACTTTTTCAAGTAATCCATCAGGATATTGTAGAGCAGGTTTTCCTGTGGGATATCATCTGAGAGGCATTTCATCTTCAGGAGAAGGAGTTCTTCCTTGTTAAGATATGTAGCCACACTCGTTCTAGTGCGTCTTTCCTCTGCAGTCCAGTAACTTTTTCTCTTGCGACCACCTTTAGATATATTTTTATCCTCTTCGCTTTTTGCCATTTCTGTGTTTAATAAACTTGGTCGGTCGTTCATACCCATATTTTCAAGAGACTCACCAATTTCTTCTAAATTTCTTTTTGCTACAGCCATAATTCTTATATTTTATAAGTTTATCTTCTTTTGTTTTATTATTACATGTTTCAACCTACCCTACCAAGATTAGATTTTGATGTTGAACATGCGCTTGATAGCAATTTCGTAATCGATACCTGTACTTGAGTAAGGTGCATATTCGAATATGCTTTGTCCGTGTGCCTGAGCTTCCAGGAACTTTACAGAGCGTCGGATACGGCAAGGCAGAATTAAGTCGCCATGTTTTTCGCCTAAAAGTTTGCTCAACTGCTTGGTAATCTTGGTTCGTTCATCTACCATAACTGGCAGGAGTCCAAGTAATTCCAAATTATCGTTCATGTGAAACTCTTTCACTTCATCCATTACGCTGAGTACTTCACTTACTCCCTTGACAGATAATGCTTCCATCTGTACAGGAATCAAAATCTTGCTCGCTGCAACCAAAGCATTATAAGTGTTCTTGGAAAGTGCTGGAGGACAGTCGATGAAAATGTAGTCGAAATCATCAAATACGTTTTTCAGTCCTTCTCCTGTCATGTCATGGCAATCGTTGTCTTGCAAGCATCCCAGTAATACCGTGTAGCTCTTCATCTGTTCTCTCAGTGAAGGGCCTCCTGGAAGGTGTTGTTCTATATTTTCCATCTGAGCAGATCCAGGAACTGCATATACTCCATTTTTACATTTGTAGACTGGCACACCACTCTGTTTGCACATAGCGTTGTATATGTTATCATATTCGTTATCTCTCACTCCGAAAAGCGAAGAGAGGTTGCATTGTGGGTCTAAGTCTATTACCAGAACCCTGAGATTGTGATTCAACCGGACTATGCCAGAAGCCAGAGACTGCACAGTAGCCGTCTTGCCTACTCCACCCTTGTTGTTCACTACTGCAACAATTTCCTGTAGTTCATGTTTCATATTTCTTTTTTCTTATTTCACGTTATTGTTTAATACAATTTACATATATTAGAATTGCTGGCAATTAGAATAAACGGATTGACTTATATTCTTTCGTTCGGAAAGACTAAAAGTCTTATTTCTGGATTATCTAATGTTCTTTAGTTCTAATATTGGTTGCAAAAATAGCCAAAATAGTTGATATAAAAGAATTTATCTTCCTATTTCTTTGTAAATATCCTTTTTTTTTATACTTTTCTAACAATCTTCATGAAGAATAAGCATCACTTCGCATATGCTACTAAACGAAAATATGAATATCCTAATAGACGGACAAATTAATTAAACTTATATATGAATATTCTATTAAACATATATTTGTATAGACTATTATTCTAATAAATGTTTATACTAATAAACGACTATACTAACATATGAATAAACATATTTATGTATAGACATATAAACTTAAGAACAGATAAACTAATAGCCGTAAAAACCTACGTTAGTATAGATGAAAATACAAAACTACGTTTAAACAAATATATTAACTGCCAGCAATTGTAATAATCTAATGATTGGCGAGATAAACATGTATATTACAAACCTAACATGTTAACACTTTATAATTCAGCATTTTAATTATCCTTTTTGTAGGATATCTATCATGTATAAAGTTAGAATGTTAGTTTAGTCTAATTGCCTAATAAACTAAAATACGTATATTCAACAGGAACAGTTTATATAAGATATGTTAATTTTTCCTCTAAGTGCGTACAACCTATTGAAATTTTCAGTATCTTTACAAAATTAAACTGATGTCGAACCTTTAAAACTATAACATCATGAAAATAGGTATTCCAAAAGAGATTAAGAATAATGAGAACCGTGTTGGAATGACACCAGCAGGAGTAGCAGAATTCATTCGACATGGTCACGAAGTGATGGTTCAGCATACGGCTGGAGAGAACAGCGGATTTACTGATGAAGCGTATGAAAATGTAGGAGCCATAATCTTACCCGACATTCAGAGTGTATATCGTGAGGCGGAAATGATAGTAAAGGTGAAAGAGCCTATCGCTGAGGAATATCCACTTATCCATCAAGACCAGCTTGTATTCACTTATTTCCATTTTGCCTGTGACAAGGAACTAACCGATGCCATGCTCAAGAGTGGTGCTGTCTGTCTGGCTTACGAGACTGTGGAGACAGATAACCACCATTTGCCTTTACTCATTCCGATGAGTGAAGTAGCTGGAAGAATGGCCATTATTAATGGTGCTTTTTATCTGCAGAAGACAAAGGGAGGAAAAGGGAAACTGATAAGTGGTGTACCTGGTGTGAACCGTGTCAAGGTTTTGGTATTGGGCGGCGGAACCGTAGGAGAAGCTGCAGCAAGAATGGCTGCAGGAATGGGAGCTGATGTATGGATTACAGATATCAGTTTGCCTCGTCTTCGTCAGTTAGAGATGGAGCTGCCTATCAATGTACACACGCTCTATTCCAACGAGCATAATATTCGTAGAGAATTGCCAGATGTGGATATCGTTGTGGGTAGTGTGCTCGTACCAGGTGATAAGGCGCCGCATCTTATCACGAAAGATATGTTGAAATTGATGGAGCCAGGAACAGTACTTGTTGATGTAGCAATCGATCAGGGTGGCTGTTTCGAGACATCGCATCCAACCACACATTCTGATCCGACATATATGGTCGATGGAATCGTTCATTATGCAGTAGCTAATATTCCTGGTGCTGTCCCAAATACCTCTACTACAGCCTTGACCAATGCTACGCTGAAATATGCATTGGCGCTTGCTGATAAGGGTTGGCGAAAGGCCTGCAAGGAAGATAAAGCCCTGTATAGGGGTTTGAATATCGTAAATGGAAAGGTGGTATTCAAGGCCGTAGCGGATGTTTTCGGACTGGAATATGAAGAAATGATACTCTAAGTAGAGTAGGGGAGGGTTCCATAACACAAAAGCTATGGGATCCTCTTTATCTTGATGCTTTCTTATACGATTACTATAAGAAATAAAATAGTTTAGTGCATAAAAATATTCCCCGATATGAATCCTCAGTATTCCTGCAGGATTCGTATCGGGGAATTTTGTTGATGAATTGTATGAAGGATAGATTTCGCGAAATGAAAATCCATCATTGTACTTTACCATGCCTCCAGTTTATCTGCAATCTCTGGCATCTTATCCTTGGTGAATACAGGATTCTTACCTTCCTTCTTCTGTTGGCGATAGTCTTTCAACAGGAAGACGGCCTGACGGGAAAGCAGGACGATGGCTGCGAGATTGCAGAGGGTGAGAAGAGCCATCGTGATATCTGCAAAACTCCATGCAAAATCCAGAGATACTACTGCTCCGACCATCACCATTGCTGCTACAGCAAGACGATAGACAAATACACCCAGCTTGGAGTCCCTGATATATCTCACATTGGTTTCTCCATAATAATAATTGCCGATGATGCTGCTAAAGGCAAACAGCCATATCATTACCGCAACAAACGGATTGCCGATGTTTCCGATTTCGTGGGTCAGGGCATCCTGGGTGAGTTGAATACCATTTGAAGCCGTAAGATCCACACCGCTCACCAGGATAATGAATGCAGTGCAGGAACATACCACCAGCGTATCTGTAAAAACACCCAGAGCCTGTATCAATCCCTGTTTTACAGGATGACTGACTGTAGCTACCGCAGCAGCATTCGGTGCACTACCTTCACCTGCCTCATTACTGAACAGACCTCGTTTGATTCCCTGTATCACAGTAACGCCAAGAACTCCGCCTGCAGCCTGATTGAATCCGAAAGCATTCTCTACAATGGTAAGCAGAACCTTTGGCAGACTGGTGATATTCCAAACAACGACACCTACAGCTATCAGAAGATAAATGACAGCCATCACAGGAACCACGGTAGAAGAGAACTTAGCCACTCTATGGATGCCACCGAAGATGATGAGCAGGGTGAGCACAGTGAGAGCAATTCCCATGGTGGCAGGCTCGATGCCAAAAGCCTTCTGCCATGCCAGACAGATAGTATTGCTCTGCACAGAATTATAGGCAAAGCCGAAGGTAATGATCATCAGCACGGCAAAAAGAATACCCATCCATCCTTTTCCCAAACCATACTTCATATAATAGGCCGGTCCGCCATAGAAAGATGTTTTGCCTTTTCGCTTGTAAAGTTGGGCGAGAGTTGATTCTATGAAAGCGGATGCTGAGCCAAGCAAAGCCAGCATCCACATCCAGAATACGGCTCCTGGTCCACCGATGCTGACAGCAGTAGCCACACCGGCAAGGTTACCGGTGCCAATACGGCTAGCCAATGCTACCACAAATGCCTGGAAGGAAGAAATGTGTTTCATTTCTCCATCCACTTTCACCTCCATCGACAGTTCATCGTGTCCTATCTCTTCCGGCTGTACCTTGTCGGGATGAATCAGCAGCCTGACCATCTCTCTGATAAGGCGGAACTGAACGAAACGGGTACGCCAAGTGAAAAGCAGGGCACAGCATATCAAGACGGTGATGATGATATACGACCAAAGGAAATCGCTAACCTGAACTAAAATGTTTTGTATTGAATCTATCATTTATCTATTTAAACCTTATTATTTCTTTACTTTTTTATAACCATCAGAACCTGGTCAGCAATACTTTTCATTCCCTTGATAGTAGGGTGACCGTTTTTCTTGTCAATATCATGAAGAGCAATGACAGGAACCTGATATTTGTTGCAGATCTTTTTTACCGAGATAACTTGCCACCACCAAGTTTGCTCAACCTTGTTTACATCTGTAGTTTCTGGTGGAGTAGTAGGTGAGTACCAGGTGGCATAACCCTTAGGAATGAACCCCTCGAAAGTGGAATACGAGTCACCGAGAACGGCAACGGTCTGCTTCACCTGTGCCATGAGCGGCATGAAGGTGAGCATAATGAAAGAAATGATAAACGTAAATCTTTTCATGATGCTTGTTCTTGTTTTAATGCTTCTTATGTAATTCTGCTGCAAAAGTAATATAAATATGTGAATAGACAAAAAATATCGGAGGAAAATTCATCTTTCTGTTTCTATTTTTGTCTAAAACTAAGCATGATTTGAGTTATACCATAATTTAATCATGTGCGCGCACTAGCGCATATACCCGCAAGCGCACGCACACATATATATAATAAGGTATACACAAAAAATCGCCATGCTAAAATCTTTATAGATGTTAAAAACAGACTAAAAAAGCAACTTTTTTGCGAAAAGATTTGG
>ULPL01043566.1_pt1 | contig 11260 bp, 7 predicted proteins | sample 1953481 | NCBI WGS metagenome assembly ULPL01 (sample SAMEA4835628, study PRJEB28245) | human gut metagenome | biome: gut microbiome; material: fecal sample | place: Denmark | collected 2008 | reverse complement strand
TGAACATCCAACAGATTTGCGGATGAACCGCCTTTCGCAAGCCAAAAGGCCACCTCTTGCATTTCAACCTGCCAAATGCCGTACTGACGGCAAAGCCTAATTTCTTTACTGTTTAGTTTCGCTTACTCAATTTTTTACAGTATCTTTGCCGAAAATAACTTACTAACAAGGCATATTATGAACATCGGAGACAAAGCCCCCGAAACCTTGGGGCGCGACGAAAACGGCAACGAAATAAAGCTGACTGACTTTAAAGGCAAGAAGCTGGTATTATATTTTTATCCTAAAGACCTTACTTCAGGCTGTACAATGGAAGCCTGCAACCTGCGCGACAACTATCAGGAACTGAAGGCTCAGGGGTATGAAGTGGTAGGAGTAAGCGTCGACGACGAAAAGAAGCACCAGAAGTTCATAGCCAAGAACGAGTTGCCATTCCACCTGATAGCCGATACGGAGAAACAGCTTGTTGAGAAGTTCGGCGTATGGGGTGAGAAAAAGATGTACGGACGCACGTACATGGGCACGATGCGCACAACGTTCATTATCAATGAAGACGGAGTGATAGAGCGCGTGATAACGCCAAAGGAGATAAAAGTGAAGGAACACGCCGCGCAGATATTGAAATGATATTGCTTAAAAACATAACAAAACCTTAAACCGATAGAACTATGATAAACCGACAACTGTTACATCCCGAAAGCATCGTGGTCGTGGGAGGCTCCAACAACGTGCACAAACCCGGCGGCGCGTTGGTAAGAAACCTTATAAGCGGAGGCTATAAAGGCACGCTGAGGGTTGTCAATCCGAAAGAAGACGAGGTGCAGGGCATCAAGGTGTTCCACGACTGCGCCGACATTCCTCCTACCGAACTGGCCGTGCTCGTGATACCAGCCCCGGCCTGCCCTGACACCGTAGAGCTGCTGGCAAGCCAAAAAGGGGTAAAGGCTTTCATAATAATATCGGCCGGATTCGGCGAGGAGACGAAAGCCGGAGCCGAACTTGAGAAACGCATCGTGGCATCATGCGGAAAGTACGGAGCGGCGCTCATCGGGCCAAACTGCATCGGACTGATGAACTCATGGCACCACAGCGTGTTCACGAAACCCATACCTACGCTTCACGAAAAGGGCGTAGACTTCATCAGCGGGTCGGGAGCCACTGCGGTGTTCATACTCGAATCAGCCGTAATCAAGGGATTGCCGTTCAACTCTGTATGGAGTGTTGGCAACAGCAGGCAGATAGGCATTGAGGACGTTCTGCAATACATGGACGAAAACTTCGACCCCGCGCGCGACTCGCACATCAAGTTACTTTACATCGAAAACATCAACGACCCTGACAAACTGCTGTTCCACGCCGGCTCGCTGATACGCAAAGGCTGCCGTATAGCGGCAATCAAGGCAGGCAGCAGCGAGAGCGGAAGCCGCGCCGCGTCATCGCATACGGGAGCGATAGCCAGCAGCGACTCGGCAGTGGAGGCTCTTTTCCGCAAAGCCGGGATAGTACGCTGCTTCTCGCGCGAGGAACTTACCACCGTAGGCTGCATCTTCACGCTGCCTCCGCTGGCAGGCCGCAACTTCGCAATAGTAACCCATGCCGGCGGCCCGGGCGTGATGCTGACCGACGCTTTGTCGAAAGGAGGGCTCAACGTGCCCAAGATTGAAGGGCCTGACGCCGACGAACTGAAAAGCAAACTGTTCCCCGGATCGTCGGTATCCAACCCTATCGACATACTCGCCACAGGCACCCCGGAGCATCTCGCGCTTGCAATAGACTACTGCGAGAATAAGTTTAATGGCATCGACGCAATTTTCGTAATCTTCGGAACACCGGGACTTGTTCAGTTATACGAGGCTTACGACGTGCTCCACAAGAAGATTCTCGAATGTAAAAAGCCAATATTCCCCATTCTGCCGTGCCTTCACACGGCCGGTCCCGAGGTGGCCGAGTTCCTCAAGAAAGGGCATGTCAACTTCAGCGACGAGGTGACTCTTGCCACAGCTCTTACCCAAGTAATGAAGACTCCGCGGCCAGCTTCGCCCGAGATAGAGCTGTTCGGCGTCGACGTTCCACGCATACGCGAGGTCATCAGCCGTATTGACGGCAACGGATACATCTCTCCGCAGCATGTTCACGAGTTGCTCGAATGTGCCGGCATACCAATGGTGCCCGAGAAAGTAAGCGCCGACAAGACCGAGCTTACGGCCTTCGCCGAAAACGTAGGCTACCCTGTCGTGGCCAAGGTTGTAGGTCCAGTGCATAAGAGTGACGTTGGCGGAGTGGCCCTCAACATACGTAGCGCCGAGCACTTAGGCATCGAGTTTGACCGAATGATGCAGATAGAAGGTGCCACGGCGATAATGGTACAGAAAATGATAAAGGGCCGCGAGCTGTTCATCGGGGCGAAATACGAGCCGCGTTTCGGGCACATCGTGCTATGCGGACTTGGCGGAATATTCGTCGAAACGCTGAAAGACGTGTCAAGCGGACTTGCCCCGCTCTCTTACGACGAGGCTTATTCCATGATACGTTCACTCAGGGCGTACAAGATAATAAAAGGTACGAGAGGCCAGAAAGGCATCAACGAAAAGAAATACGCCGAGATAATAGTGCGCCTGTCAACGCTACTGCGCTTCGCAACGGAAATAAAGGAAATGGACATCAACCCGCTCTTGGCCGACGAGAACGATGTTGTGGCCGTTGACGCGAGGATAAGAATTGAGAAGAATAATAATTAAGAGTTAAGAATTAATAGTTAAGAAAATATGTTATGTTGCTTAAATTCAACAACAAAGCATATTTTCTTAACTCTTAATTCTTAACTCTTAATTGAATAAATTTCAGCCAAATATGAAGATACTCGTAATAGAAGACAACGCCGACCTGCGCGAAGTGATTACCCGCTCGCTTGAAAAAGAGCGGTATGTGGTGGAGACTGCGGCCGACTACAGCACCGCGCGGACTAAGGTTTTCATATATGAATATGACTGCATACTGCTCGACATCATGCTGCCAGACGGCAACGGGCTTAACCTGCTACGTGAGCTTGCCGACCGCGGAAAACGCAACAACGTTATAATAATATCGGCTAAAGACTCCATCGAGGACAAAGTCAACGGACTGGAGCTGGGTGCCGACGACTATCTGGCAAAGCCTTTCCACCTCGCGGAACTGCACGCGAGGATACGGAGCGTGATGCGACGCAACGCACAAGGCGGTGAACGCTCGATAAAAATAGGCAACGTGACGATACATCCCGACACGTTCAAGGTGGAGGTCGGCGGCAAGGACATCGACTTAGGGCGCAAGGAATACGACATACTGCATTACTTCGTCAACCGCCCCAACCGCCTTGTAGAGAAAGAGACACTGGCCGAAGCCGTATGGGGCGACGCCATCGACCAAGCCGACAACTTCGATTTCATATACGCCCAGATGAAAAACCTGCGCAAAAGGCTCAAAGCCGCTGGTGCCGACATCGAGATAAAGACCGTCTACGGATTCGGATATAAACTCATAACAGGCTGAAACGCCTGCGAAAAAAAAGCCATACAACAAGCCATAAAGCATGAAACTGCAAAACGTCATAACCTTCCGTCTGTCGATATTAAAGGCCATAAGCATTGCCTTATGGGCCGTATGCTTTTATTTCGCGATAATAAAAGAGATTAACAACGAGACTGACGAGGCCCTGACTACATACGCGGAAACCCTCATTACCGACTATCTCGCAGGCGAGGAATTGCCTGACAGCAGCGCAGCGCCCGGCGACCAGTACGCCATACGCAACGTTACGGCCGACTATGCCGCCCGCCACCGCCACATAAGATACAAGGATTCCGAAATGTATTTCAGTTCAAGCTATGATTACGAGCCGGCCCGCGTTGTGACATACATATTCAAAACGGACAGCGGACAGTGGCGCGAGCTTACGGCCTTTACCGCCACTATCGACAAGACCGAGCTGAAACAGGTCATTCTTTACTGGCTCATAGCACTCTACGTGGTGATACTCGCAGGCATAATAGTAGTAAACCGGTGGACCGTGCGACACAGCATGAAACCGCTCGACAGGCTTTTCAACTGGCTCGACTCATACAAGCTGGGGCAAGGCTACAAGCCGCTTGACAACCCTACAGGCATTACCGAATTCAAGAGGCTTAACGAGACGGTGGCCAGGAGCATAGAAAGAAGCGAGCTGCAATACGAACAACAGAAGCTGTTCATAGCCAACGCATCGCACGAAATGCAGACTCCGCTGGCCGTATGCACCAACCGCCTTGAGATGTTACTCGACGACGAGACTCTTACCGAAAGCCAGATGGCCGAGATAATAAAGACCATGCGCACGCTGAAAAGCCTCTCGGCCACCAACCGCTCGCTGCTGCTGCTCTGCAAGATAGACAACAGGCAGGTGGGCAAAGGCGTGATGATAGATTTCAAAGAGACGACAACGCGCCTGCTTGCCGACCTCGAAAGCGTTTACAGCCACAAGGGAATAGCAGTAAGCGCAAGTCTTGACGAAGCGCCTCAAGCCGAAATGGACGCGCAACTGGCCGACATCATGACGGGCAACCTACTGAAAAACGCATTCATCCACAATACCGCCGGAGGCCGCATTTACGTTGCAACCGACGCACGGACGCTGACAGTTGCCAACACGGGAGAACCGACGAAGCTCGACGAAAACAAGATATTCGAGCGCTTTTACCACTCGGCCGGCAAGAAATCGTCGACCGGACTCGGCCTAGCCCTCGTAAAGGCGATATGCGACCTTTACGGTTTCGACATAAAGTACACGTTTGATAACGGAATGCACACATTCCAGATAACATTCAGCCTAGGGCATAAAGCCTGAATACTAAAAATAAGTTAAAAGGCCGGGGATGCCTTCCTTTTTCAGATTCTTTTCAGAATGAACGGTCATCTTTGCATCAGAAAAAGAAACAAAGATGAATAATAACCCTAAAAAACGTAAGATTATGAAAAGAATCATCAAGACAACAGTAGCCGCGTTAGTTTGCCTCGTAGCGTTCCAGACAGCCGCAATAGCCGACAACGACAAACCGATAAGCATAAGCCAGCTGCCGGCCACGGCACAGCAGGTAATCAAGAAGCACTTCGGAAAGAAGAAAGTGGCCCTAGCAAAGCAAGAGTCGGGACTGTTCGAAAAGAGCTACGACGTAGTGTTCAACAACGGCGAAAAGGTTGAGTTCGACCGCAAGGGCAACTGGACCGAGATAAACTGCAAACTGTCGTCCGTGCCGACGGGACTCGTTCCGGCGAAAATCACACAGTATGTGAAATCAACCTATCCCGGAGCAAAAATACTTGAAATCGAGAAAGACGACAGCCAGTATGAAGTGAAACTGTCAAACATGCTCGAGGTGACATTCAACAGGAACTTCCAAGTAGTCGACATCGACGACTGAAACTAGGATTTAAAAGGACTTATAGAAGCCAAGGAAGTTAAAACCGTTAGCTTTGCGGCAGACGGCCGCCAAGGCTTTCGGCTTTAACTTCCATGTAAACCTAGCGAACGGTTACTCCTTTTACGTCCTCTAACTTCTTTCTTACAATGAAAACAATCATCACATCGCTGCTCCTTGCCGTAACAACGATGATGCCGGCGGCGGCCTGCGCCGAGACCGGAGGCGACAAGGCTATCTCGCCAGACCGTCTGCCGAAAGCCGCCTTGCTGACAATAAGGACCCATCTGCCAAACCGCAAGATAGCCATAGCCAAGGTGGAGAGCGAACTGTTCAGCAAAAGCTACACCGTGATATTCACCAACGGCGAGAAAATAGAGTTCGACGGGCGCGGACGCTGGACTGAGATAAAATGCAAACGTTCTGCCGTTCCGGCATCGCTTGTGCCGTCGCGGATAAGCAGCTACATACGGGAAAACTACCCTGACTGCCGCATACTCGAGATTGAACGCGACGACGACGAGTATGAAGTGAAGCTGTCCAACTATGTGGAAGTGACATTCAACCGTGATTTTGAAGTGATAGACATTGACTGACAACGAGTGATAGTTGCATTAAATAATGATGAATGAAACGGATGATTTGACTAATCCGTAACCCTCCGGCAACCGGCGGGTTTACAAAAGGCCACCTTTCGCAATATGAAAGGTGGCCTTTTAGCGTGCGAAAGGCCACCTTTTGGAAGATGAAAGGCCGTCTTTTGCGACGCAAAAGACGGCCTTTCACAACAGTGCTGACTATCAGCAAGTTACACAGCAGTGCGTTTTTACCGTCTGCTGTCGCTCTTTATGAACTTCGCCGCACCGCTTCCGGCCTTCACGATGTATGTTCCGTCGGCTATGCCCGAACCCGGAATCACATGCACGTAATTGTCAGCGGCCTTGCCACGATAGATTACAGCTCCGTTAATGTCATAAAGAACAACCGACGTTCCGGCCTCAACGCCGTAAACAAGAATGTCGCCGCCTTCAACCGCCACGCGCATACCTCCTTCGGTCTCAACGCCGTCGACACCGGTGGCGGTAAGCGTCACGGGTGACGAATACTTCTCGCCTGAAACCGAGTAAATGGCCGATACCTGATATTCAAGATACTTGTTGTCGGCCGGTTTGGTGTCGGTGTATGTCGTTTCCTTCACCGTCTCGGTGTTAAGACGTTCACGGTTGCGGTAAACGTTGTAGCCCATAAAGGCGTTCTTCTGCGACGAAACGCTGCTTCCGGCAGGCGCTGATACAAGTTTGGCACCTACAGGCGCTAGCTTCGGAGAGAACGGCTTGCGCGGGGCTTTCCTTACGGTGTTAGGCTCGAGCGGAGCGTTTGAGTAAGGGCTTAGTCCTATTGAAATGTTCCAGTTGGCGTCGATGCCGGTCTCTGAGTCGTTCAGCAGGCTCCATGTCTTGCCGTCGTTCGAGTACAGGTTACCGCGCCCGCTGTTGGCAGGGCCTTTGTCATAGCCGAGCGGAGCGGTTATCTCGTTGTGCTCGATTTAGACTGCCACGAGCAGGTCTTTCGACGTGTCGAGGTCTAGCGGCTCGTCAAGTTTCACGTTGTTGAACGCATACTGGCGCATCGTGGGCACGTATTGCTGGCGCACAAGGGTGTTGCCCTCGTAAACGAGGACGAACAGCGCGTCGGGTATCTGGTTGATGTAAAACTCTACGTCGGTAAGCGTCAGTTCCTCATAATCCTTCAGGTCGGACGCCGTCCAGCGCGCTCCCGCGAAGAACGAGCCGCCGTTCGACACGCCGCCCGCGTCATAACTGTTGCCGTCGTGCCAGCGCAGGTATATCGGTTCGCCCAAAGCCGGGAACTGCCAGTCGAGCTTCACGCTGCCGTCAGCCTCGTATCCGGCCGTAAGACCGGTCGGGGCGAGGCCGCCGTTGTCGTAGTCGAGGTCGATTCCGACCGCTTCAGACAAGTCGCTGACGGCCGAAAGCACCGTAGTCAGGCGCACTTGGTAGTCATAATGGCCGGGCACGAGGTTACGGTCGATGTAACTTACGCCCGTAACCGGCTCGTCATTGATCTGTTCGCCGTTGCGGAATATGTCGTAAGCGTAGACGTTCGACTGCGTTTTCTGGGCGTACATACGCACCGCGTCGACAATTTGCGCGGCCACGTCAGCCGGTTTCCTTATCGCTATATATTCCGTTCCCTCTGGTATGTCTGCCTCAATCTCGGTCCAAGCCTCGTTGGTCTGGAATGTTTCCATTGCGATGAAGTCCTGCTCGTCGGTGCCTCCTATCGAGCGCAACAGCGTCAACGACCCGTGTCCGTTATGGTCGTCGGCATTGCGCACGGCCATCTTCAAGTATGACATTCCGCCCGTAGGAATTATCATCGTAGCCTCGCCGCCCTTGGCTGCGGTCATGGCTTTCACGCCTTCGTAAGCATAGTCGGCGGTCACGGTCCAAGCGTTGCCGCCGTTAATCCAGCCATCCACGTCGACTGGAGTTTGCGCCGCGGCGGCCTCGAAGCTCTCGGTCTTGTCTGCGCCGACGTTCATGTCCGGGTCGACGAACGACAAGAGCACGTTGTATCCGTAAGTTGACTGCACGGCCTTAACGTCCTCAGGCACTTTGGCCTCACCCTTAGGCAGTATCTCCACATAGGCGCTAGCGCGGGCGGGTGACACCGTTCCGTCGATATAGACAGTCTCTATGCCATACAGATGCATGCCTTCCACGTCAAGATTTTCGGCAAAATAACGGCGCGTTAAAGGTTCTTCGTTCAGCTTCTCGTTGTCACGGTAAACGTTGTAGCCGGCCACTCCGCTAATGCTTTCAAGTTCGATGAACACAAACTTGGTGTTGGCGTTTTGACGTTGCAACGCCATTGCGAGGAACGTGGAGCCGTCGGGACGTGTCACGACAGACATTCCTCCGGCCGACGCGGTTGATATGTCGGCCAGCTCCGAGTAAGCACCCATGTCGATACTGCCCACCCTTTGCGATGTGGCAAAATCGTAGACGCCTATCGTATGGATGTTTTCGCCGCCCTGTTCGAAGGCGTACAGCAGGCCGTTATGATATGCCGTGCCGCTCGCTCCGAGAAGGGTCGGGCCAGTGCCAATCTTGCTTCCGTCCTTGGTCACATATATACTGGTCTCCCAGTCGCCTACCTCGAAACCGCCGTTGCCGCCGTCAAGGTCGGGGATATAGGCCAAGTGGCGCGAATATTCGGAAATAGACAATGTCTCAAGCACCGTATGCGAGTCCATGTCAACCTTGTAAATGCTGGTGCTGTAGTCGCCTACATAGAAGTTCTCGCCGTCATAAACAATGTTCCTTATTCCCTCTACGCCGTCAATGTCGAAACTCTCGATGAATTCTCCGGCCATTGAGTACTTGTTCACACGCCCGTCTTTAGAATACGTTGAGGTGTAAATGAAGTTGTTGTCCGAGGCTATACCCATCTCAACTCCTTCGTCATGACCGGTGAAAGAATTGAAATACTCCGGCAAGTCTTCGTCAGCGGTCACGGGACGGGTGGTTATGTCGGCCTTGAAGTCTGACACTTCAGCCGTAGGATAATCCCATCGCAAGGTCACTTCGCGGTTGACGTGGACATCGGAATTTACCGCCGACGGTACGTATCGTCCGTCGATGCCGATTATTTCAACTCTAACAGGAGATGTCTTGGCCGACTCTCCGCCGTCAGCATACACCGAAGATATGGCGTACTCATGTACTCCGGCCTCCTCGACAACATCCATATAGCTTGTTCCTTGCACCAAGTCTCCGTTCACCTTTTGGCCGTCACGGTATATGTTGTAGCCTGACGGTTCCTGTTCTGTCATAGTTTCAGGAGCGACAAAGTTGATATTGATATTAAAGTTGCCGGCCACGCCCTGATAAGAGGCAGGGAACCATGTCTCGCCATCCATTGACAAGACGTTGCCCTTGCCGTTGACCGCCGGGCTGTCGTCCATAGCCAAAGGCATGATGTTGCTGGCATTCATCAGCTGGAAGGCAAAACGGTATGTCGAACCGGGCTCTATATACAGCTCGTCTTCAACCGGAACATCGGTATAAGTGCCGTCATACAATATGTTGCCGTTATACCTTTTATTATAAATTTCTTCTCCGTCCTTGTATATCAGAAGCCCAAGGTAAGTGCAGGGATTGACAAGCTGCACGGCAACTGACGATATCCGCTTGTTACGGTAAGGCACAAGGTCGTCGGCATCCCATACCGACGCTGCATAGAAATAGCCGCCCTCGGTTATTCCGAGCTGGTCTGCATGAACGCCGGTTGACCATGACACAGTGGCCTGTTCGCCTGCTTCCGCTAGCGGAGACTTCCACGCAAGGCTGACGTTCTTGTTCATTTCTACGGTGGCGGCGGCCTCAAGCGGAGCATAATACTGCGCTCCTTGCTTTACGAACGCCGACACTGAGTCTGACGGAATAGACTCTACATCGCCGCCGTAAACGGCCGTCACCTTATAACTATACTCTCCGTAAACCAGTTTGTCGTCAGTATACGTTGTCTCGGTGACTGTCTCCGCATTTACCTTACGCCCGTCACGGTAAACATTATAACCCTGAGGCGCACGGTCGGCATCACCCGACCGCCAGCTTAGTTTTACTGAAGCAACGCCCGGTTCGGCCTTAAAGTCAACAGGTTTAGGAGCCGCAGCGTCGGCGTTTACGTTCATATTGACCGTCAACGACAGACCGCCTAACTCTGGAAGGGTAAGCATTTCAGCCGACGTAGATAACTTATCGCCGTTCTTGGCGTCAGCCGAATTGAAGCTGAACGTTATTTCCTGCCCCGCGCCGGGCTGCACCGTGCCGTGCCTAGGCGACATCGCGAGCCACTTGTCGGCCTCGCAAAGGGTGTAGTTGAATATCAATCCCGGCGACTGTTGCAGCACTCCGGTGAGCGTTAGCGTACCATCCTTGATGTCGAACGATGTAGACAAGCCGCCTATACGGTTCACGCCGGTGGTGGCATCGCCTATCTTATAACCCGGAATGTCGGTAGCCACATGATTTACGCCGGTAAGACGCCCGGTGTTCACGCTCCACTGGCGTATCGTGACGCCGTCAAGCATCTCCATTGACGACGCTCCGTCGGCAAGCCAAATATACGGACCGCCGGGCGTTGTGCCGTCAAACGCCGTACCGATGACGGATAGTGTCGCCGAGCTATCAAAGTTTGTGAGGCTTCGCATTATTCCCCCGGCACGGTTAATGCGCGCTATCGTATTATAATTTCCTACCCAGAACTGGTCGTTACGCGGGTCGTAGCAGCAGTGGGTTATCTCCAAGTCAGGCTGGCTTGCCACTGTAATGATGCCTGCCACGCGCTTGTTGTAGAAGTCAAACTGGAACACACGGTTTGAGCCATCGCCTCCGTAGAAGTAGCGTCCGTCAAAAGTAAGGTCGTAAACAGGGTAATACATGTCTGGCAGACGGAAGCGCTCGACTAGCTTTCCGTTCTTGTCATACTTCCAGAACTCGCCAAGCTCGGTGTAAGAACTGGTATAATAGTTCTCGCCATCAAACGCGACGCACGACTGAAGGTCGCCCGACGCGGTGAAAGCGCCCTGTATCTTCCATTGGTTCGTCACGTCGCCTTTGCCTGTTTCGGGCTGTGTATTCAAGTACCACGTCATCGGGCCGTCGCCGGTGTTTTCCAAAGTGACAGTCTTCTGCAGGCTGCTTTCGGCGGCCATGTCGGCCGTCACCTCGGTCTCGGACAACTGCATGACGGGCCTTGTAAGCTGTGCGGTGAAGGCGTTTTCGCCGTCCTTGTCAACAGTC
>ULPL01006280.1_pt1 | contig 11299 bp, 10 predicted proteins | sample 1953481 | NCBI WGS metagenome assembly ULPL01 (sample SAMEA4835628, study PRJEB28245) | human gut metagenome | biome: gut microbiome; material: fecal sample | place: Denmark | collected 2008 | reverse complement strand
GCGGGCGAAGAGGCGGCGTGCCGCCTCCCAGTGGAGTACGTTCGTGTTGCTCAGCAGGTAAACCTTATAGTCCTTTCTCAGTTCGAGCAGCCTTTCGAGTTTCGCGGGTGCGATGTCGCACAGCATGGCGTTCCACGCCGCGATGATTTCCTCGTCCGTCACCCGCCGTCCTGCCTCGTTGCGGACCGACTGGCAGAAGACCTCGGAGGAGACGTTCCCCAGTTCGAAGTCGCGGAAGACCCCTCGCTGCCAATACTTTCCTATCAACTCTTCCGCCGGACCGAAGCCCAGCTTCTCAAATTCCTCCACGCAGCGGCGGGGGTCGATGTCAATGAGCACTCCGCCGAAATCGAACACAAGGTTCCGTATACCGTTATCCATGAAATCTGTTGTAGTTCTTGTCATAATCGGGCGCAAAGGTATGGAAAAAAAGCCGTGCCTCCTCGCTGTCTTCCACTTTTTTAAAGCCCGCTCTTGCATAATTCGTCGCAAATATCTACTTTTGCAGCGAAAACGATTCGTGTTTTCCCGGACTTGTAGCTCAGTTGGTTAGAGCAACAGACTCATAATCTGGAGGTCCCTGGTTCAAGCCCAGGCTGGTCCACGATGAAACTCCTGTAAGTTAAAGACTTATGGGAGTTTTCTTTTTATCCTCAGTTTATGAATCTTGACAGGAATGCGCCTGAAATCTGCTGATGTTGGTCTATTGTTGTTCCCAAATTATTTGAGATAACATGCTGACATTCAAAGCAGAGATACTAAAAAGCAAGCAAAAAAGTGATGGTACTTACAATGTAAAGATTAGAATGACCTATAACAGAGAGGTCAAAAGGCTGGCAACCAACATCTTTGTCAGACAAGAGGACTTAACCAAGTCTTTCAGACTAAAGAATCCCAAGTTCATTCAAGAAGCAGATGCCATAGTAAGACACTATCAGGAGATGTGTGCCAAACTGCAAGTGGACATTAATAACTACACTATGGATGAAATTATAGCTCTCTTGAAGGGAGAACAAATGAAATCCCAAGAGATAGACTTTATTCAGTTTAGCAGAGAATGGATTGCTCATGCTACTATTAAAGGTGCGGAGAACTATACATCTGCCATCAATGCCTTTGTGCAATTTCTTGAGAAAGACAAGTTGATTATCCAGCAACTGACCACCTCCTTACTCAAAGGCTTTATGGACTATCTTGTCAGGAAGAGGGAGGAAAAAATGAAGTTGCTCAAGAAACAAGGCAAAAGGATTCCATCCAATAGGGTGGTTTCTCTATACCTTGGCAGCATCAGGCATCTATTCAATGAAGCCAAAAGGCAGTATAATGACTATGACAGGGACATAATACTCATTTCCCATTCCCCCTTTGAGAACTTCAAGATTCCTAAGCAGGAGGCAACAAGAAAGAGAGCCATTTCTGCAAAGGACATATTGAAGATATATGAAATGCCCTATCTCCTTGATTGTAAAGGCAGAGAAAAGACAGGCAGATTTAATCTTGCCAAAGACTGTTTTATCCTTTCATTTGGACTGATAGGCATGAACTCAGCAGACCTCTATTCTTGTGAAGATATAAAGGAAGATGTCATTACCTATTATAGAGCCAAAACTTCTGCCCGAAGAAATGATAAGGCAAAGATGAAGGTAAAGGTCATAGAGGTTATCAAGCTTTTGGTGGAGAAGTATAGGGACAGGACAGGGAAGAAGGTATTCAACTTCTATCAGCATTACTCTACAGCTGATGCTTTCAACAAAGCCATCAATTATGGCTTGAAGCAAATAGGAGAAATCCTACAGATAGAGGATTTGGAATATTATGCTGCAAGGCATTCATGGGCTACCTTGGCTGTCAATAAGGTAGGCATAGACAAGTACACAGTCCATGCAGCCCTCAACCATATTGATGAAGCTATGAAGGTAACTGACATCTATATTGAGAGAGATTTTGAGGTGGAGAATGAAGCCAACAGGAAGGTGTTAGAGTATGTGTTTAGATAGTTTTTAATTCAGAAGAATAGGAAGTTTCTTTGGTATAACCAATGATTCTTCCTATTTTTGCGCACTAAGTATCAATATATATAATATATAAATTAGTGAGCAATGAATGTAGATGTGAATGATTTGTATATGCCAACAGAAGAAGGAATTAAAGAAAGCATTTCACTGCCTCCATCTGAAAATGAAAATAGCGAAGATTCATATTATCTGCCTACTGATGAAGAGGCAAAAGAAGCTGAAACCATTTTTTCATTCGGCAATGCATTAGAAGATTACTCACAAGGTGAAAAAGATGATTTTTCTTATTTGCCTACAGAAGAGGAAGCTGCTCAAAGTGAAACCATATTCTCTTTAGGAAACTTTAAAGAAGGTGTTAAATCACCTGACAATGAGGAATCAATTTGTCAAGAAGAGCAGAAGGAAGAAATTATAAAATGTCCATCCAATGCTACTTGTTTATCTGATTTCATGGAGCTGCTTCCTGCGGGGATTATAGAATGTTTTGTACCTCAAATAGGTGTAATAGAAACAGAATTGAAAGCCCGAAGAAACTCCATTATAGTCCTTACATCTACAAAGGATGTGGGAAAGTATCTTTGTGATGAATATTACATCATTGGCTATACATCTTATGGTAACAATACTACATTATCTGAACAAATTATAGGATACATCAATAAGGTTTCCTATATAAAGATACTGCTTTTTCGTCAAGACCTACCTCTTCTTGCTGATATATTGGGAACTTTTGAAGGTTATTTTTTTATGGTTGAAAACATGGATATATTACTCTATGAGAATAGCTATAAAGGTACAGTAGAAGGAATTTTTGATTATTACTTTATGTGTCATAAAGGCAAAAGATGCTTTTTCACAAGTGACTCAACCATCTTTCATGCTCCACAATTAGCCAATGAACAAAGGACTATAATCAAATGGAAAAAATACGAACCAAGAAACTTGCAGGTCTATGAATACCAAAACATTGTTGGAGGTTTGGTCAAAATGATACATAGAATTCCTGCATGTGATAAAGTTATTGTTATATATACCTCTGTTCAACAAGCCAGACTTGTGATATTGAATTTACCTGCGGAAATACAGGAAAAATGTGGCATTGTCTGTTCCTCCCAAAATGAAAGACTTGCAGGGGATTATTACAATAACATAGAGAAAAATATGGTTACCACTGACAAAAGAATCACATTTTGGTGTATTAAGCATCATTACCCAAAGCTTACAGGGAAATACCATCTTATAACAGTTTCTGATGCAGAAAGAGGGAATACAATACTGTCTCTACAAAACATTTTGCTTATCCAGCAGATAGTAGCAAATCCTATGCAAAATATTCTGAGTAACAACATCATTTACAATAAAACAAAATATTATGCTATATGGGAAGAAGATTATAAGACCTTGCTTCAAAGAGCAAACAAGATTATCCAACTGACAGATGCAGCAGACATGCTCAGTACTGATGATTCCACTTTGGGAAATATTTTTAATTTGGCGAAAACTGTTATAAAAGAGAGAGCAAAAGGTAAGATAACAGGTAGGTTTGCCCCATTTCCTCTTTTAAGAAAAGACATTAATGGAAAAATACAAGTTTCCTACATGAGTTTGGCTTCAATGAAATTCAGGACAAATCTTATTTATCAATTCTATAGCAGTCGTGGCTCATTAGCTGAAAAGCTGAAAGAAATATGCAGTTCACTTTGCTATCATACAGATGATGTGGAAACAGACATAACAGACAAACAAAAGGAAGCCGAAAAAGAAGAGAGGAAATTACAAAAGAAATACAAGCAGGATGAAAGGATTTCTTGTCTCGAAGAGATAGAAAAGATGTGTGAATCAGGCAAATTGACTTTACAGTTGCTCAACCAAAGAAGTAAACGTGGAAATAATATCCAAAGAAAGACCTATAAGGAAATGGCGTTGCTATATAACTATATGGAAACCAAAGAACTTATAAGCCTAATGAAAGAATTGAAAACTGACAACTCCATAGCATTCAAGAATCTTAATAATGCCATTATGTTTTGGGCTTTGGCTGATGACCATCCATTCAAAGAAGCCATAGACCATTCATTCCCCATAGGGCTAAAATTCACGAATCAAGAAATAGTGGATTTATTAGTACCTATTGTACAATATCATTTGCACAAAGATTGGACAAATAAACCTCGTAAGGTTATCAGTTTTTTCAAAAGTTTGGTGAATGCCATCAGACCAAGAAACTATTATATTACCCTTCAAGACCAAAGATTTACCGGTCATAAAGACAGGATACCTAAAAATGATAATAATTTGCTAAAGTATTTCATGTGTTAAATATTTAATTTTCAGAAAAATAGATATAGCAATATTTGCATATTCCAGATTTTTTTCTTATCTTTATAAGTAAAATGGAGGTGGGGAAAATTACCCCTATTCTAATCACCTACCTTCTTTATCTTTTATTATTTATAGTAGGTCCTTAGTATCAGGGTATTTTTCCCTTCCTTTCAAAAATGATATAGAAATGGAAAAAATGAAGAACTGTGCAGTAAAGGCTTATTCAAGGATTCCCAATGATGCCATCATGCACTTCAAATTGAAAGATTTGTATTTGTTGGCTGGTTTATACAATAGTACCCATTATAGTAATTCAAGTTATATCTGCACCACAGATATAACCATTAAGCAGTTGTCTGATTTGACAGGAGTATCACAAGGATATATAGGAGAATATTTTCTGCCCAAATTCAGAGAAGAAGATTTTGGGGAATGTAAAACTCACCAAGTGGAAAAAACAATCAAAAGGAATGAATTTAAACTGCCATATCCAAATGAAAACTATAGGATTATATGGAAGTATATCTTTTCAGACAGTTCATTGGCACCTGAAGAAAAAGGCTTCATTATAGGCTTATATTGCCTATGTGTAAATAATACTTTCAGATATGATTTGAGGGATATTGAGATAGCCCAAAAGTTAGGTATGGATGCCAAGACTTACAGGAAATACAGGAATGCCCTTATTGACAAGAATGTGCTGTGGTCTTCTTATGATGCTCCTATGGCATTGACTAATGCAGAGCATTTGAGTGCAAAAGTACTGATGTACCCTTATTTGGGGCATAAGACTTGGCTTGATTTAGTAGAAGAGTTCAATCCTACAGAAGATGAAGTAAATCACCATCTCCTGATGGTTGAAGAGGTAGCATAATCCTATGTTTAACTAAATGTGTAATCCCTTGTTTTCAGCTTTGAGAACAGGGGATTGTTATATTGGCAAATCAATAATGTATAGCTGTTTTTACTGAATCAGCCACTTTGTAACCCTATACAAATCAAGTCCAAACTGGAATATATTTAACCAACCTATGCCTTGGCATTTATACATCAACATCTTGCTCTTTACATTAAACAAAGCTATTCTCATAAGGTTTTTATTTTAGAATAGTCTGGCCAATGAGTTCAGGTTGAAATTTTTTCTATTTTTTTTGTACCATCCTTGTCTTCAAGAGCGTGGATTACACCATCCAATCACCCTCCCCATCACTCAGGGTGGGGATAGTCCCCTCCCACAACAATTAAAATCATAAATTTATGGATAGCTTAAAGTTCATTGAAACAATGTCTGTTGCAGACTTCAAGACCAAAATGGAAGTGGAAAGAATTGATGTGAAACAGAATCCTCATACGGGGAAATGTTTCTTTGTGTATGGCTGTGAAACAGGTGCAGTGAGTGAAAGATTCCTCAAAGGAGACATCACAAAGCCTGTCATTTCACAAGTTTGTTCTCCTGAAACAGGGGATATGTTCTACATGCTTCATCAGCAAGGGGATGGTGGAGCACCTACATTGGCAACTTTGTGACATATAATGTATGTCTTATATGGGCAGTTGGATTAAGTTCTGACTGCCTTTTTATTTTTCTGATTATAGAATCATTAATAGAATTTTAATATGATGCAGTTAAGAGTTTCATCAAAGAAGCAGGCTAAGATAAAACTTGCCTTACAAGGCTGTTCAGGGGCAGGAAAGACCTATTCAGCCTTGTTACTTGCTTATGGTTTATGTGGTGATTGGACTAAGATAGCCATCATTGACAGTGAGAATGGAAGTGCTGATTTATATGCCAGCTTAGGCAATTACAATGTGCTGTCCCTTCAAGACAACTTTACCCCCGAAACTTATATGGAAGCCATAGGGATATGTGAGGATGCAGGGATGGAAGTCATTATCATAGATTCCATTTCCCAATGTTGGGACAATCTATTGGAATACCATGCCAACTTGCAAGGCAACAGCTTTACTAATTGGCAAAAGGTCACTCCAAGAATCAATGCTTTCATGCAGAAGATATTGCAAAGTGAAAAGCATGTTATTTGCACCATGAGATGCAAGCAGGATTATGTCCTCAATGAAAAGAATGGCAAACTTGTGCCGGAAAAAGTAGGGTTAAAGGCTGTAATGAGGGATGGGATAGACTATGAGTTTACCATAGTCTTTGACATCACTATGAAGCATCAAGCTATTGCAAGCAAGGACAGGACTAACCTTTTCATGGGAAAGCCCGACTTTACCATTACACCTACTACAGGACAAATAATCCTTGATTGGTGCAATGATGGAGTGAATGTGGAAATGATAAGGCAGCAAATCAATAAGGCAAAATCCATTGAGGAATTGACAGTCATCTATCACAAATACCCTGAATGGTATCAGCAGCTGACTTCTGACTTCATGCAGAAGAAAATGCAGCTACAAGAGGAGAAGAATAAACCGAGTATTAACTATAGTCCCAATTTTACAAGATATGGAAGTGATGCAACTACAGCCTGTCAAGGCTAATATGACTTATCCAAGCAGGATAAGCAGGGTGTTGGATTTATCCAACAGTCAGGACATCTTAGATATAGAACCAATCTTGTCAGGAAGGGAAGTAAAAAGACTTCCTTTCATTGAAGCCAACACCAAAGAGGTTTCTATGGAACATTTGAAGAATGAGTGCATTGTGCCTGTATTCAGCAAGGACAATGAAATCACCATTTCACATCCAAACTTCATTGAAACAGTATGGGAAGCAGCCAACAGAGTTTTCCCAAATGATAGCATTGAATTGCCTGAAATCAGGGTAAGCCATATCATCAAAGGAAGAACACCTGAAGCCATTCATAAGTCAGTAAAGGACTTGTTGGAAGAGGACAAGACCATCTATTATGAGAGGATGATGTTTTGCTTTGAGATACCAAGTATCCATGAAGATATAAATGGCAACAGGCTCAATCTCACAATTGGAGGGGTAAGGGCTTATAACCATGAGAATCTTTACAGTAAGAAAGGCATGGAGAAATTCAAAATCTTCATTGGCTTCAAGAACATGGTATGCTGCAATATGTGTGTGTCTACTGATGGCTTCAAGTCAGAAATAAAGGCAATGGATATACATGGATTGTTCAATGCTGCCATACAGCTTTTTCAAGACTACAATGCAGCCAAACACCTTTATTATATGGGTGCTTTCAAGGACAGCTATATGACAGAACATCAGTTTGCACAGTTCCTTGGCAAGTGCAGGTTGTACCAATATCTTCCTGTGGAACAGAAGAAGATGCTGCCACAGATGCTTATGACTGACACACAGATAGGCATAGTAGCCAAGTCTTTCTATCATGATGAGAATTTCTCTACCATTGAGCATGGCAATGAAATATCCCTATGGAATGTATATAACTTGCTTACAGGGGCAAACAAATCATCCTACATAGATAACTTCTTGGACAGGGCTTATAATGCCACCCAACTTGCTGATGGATTAAACAAGGCTCTCTATGGAGACAGTGAATATGCTTGGTTCATTCAGTAACAGGATGTTCCAATATTTATACATTCATTATGGTGGGATATTTTCAGCTTTGCCTTATGGGAGAAATCATATTTGCCATTATCAATTTGGTTTTAGGAGCAATTGTACTTTGCATATTTTGCTCCGATGGCAATAAAAAGCCATGATTTATGGTTTGATTGTTGGATGAAGCCTCGGAATAAAATCAATATTTCGGGGCTTCTTTAAAATGAAAAACAATGAGAATAAGAGATATGTAGCAAAAGCAGTACCTTTGTATAAGGTTAAGGAGAGGTATTCATTATCCCTTCAAGACAAGAGAATAAGCTCATGCCAATGGTGCCCTGATATGGATTGACTTTTATAAAATTGCCTGATTTGATGTTTGTTTCTTGCAGAATTATCGTAATTTTGCAGTAACAACAAAAATGATTTGCAATGAAATAGAAGTTTAACAAGACATATTAGAAAAAGAAGTGTTTGCTTCTTGCTTGATGAGTTCTGAAAAATCGCCAATTTAGAAGAATATATCCATCAAATGCAAGTAGGTAAATGCTCATGCCATAAGGTGTGGGCTTTCCTTGTTTGTATGGATATAGGTGTTTGGCGATACCTTCAGAATAACAAATCAAGGTTAAGCTTGCACCTTTCTTTTTGTGGTATGGACACAAAAAGGCAGCATGGATAAGGAATATATCATATTTCAAGAGGATGGCTTATTTGGAGCTAAGAACCAAAGGGGAGAAGTTGTCATTCAACCTCAATACATGGAAATGCAGCCATTTAGCTGTGGACTATCATTAGTCAGAAACCACCAATATCAGTATGCTTACATTGATATTAACAACAAGGAAGTGATTCATTTTGGCATATATTCTTGGTGTGACCCACAATTTACTTGTGGCTTTTCTCGTGTAATGGAATATTTTTATCTTGAAGAGAAAAACAAGTGGGGAATTATTGACACCTTGGGAAATATTGTTGTTCCACTGATATATGATAAAATATGGGCCATAAGGGAAGAATATCTATTTTCTCTTAGGGCTTTTCTCGGTGATAAAGAAGAAAGAATAAACCTTCATCTATTAGGCAATAAAGTCATCTTTGATGGTTTAACCTACATCTGTACTTATTCAGTAGAAGCATTTAAAGAATTGGTACATTGCAAGAAGCTATATGTCAAGGTTCAACCTAATACAAGACAATTGTATTTTACCTTTGGAGCTAATATAGGTTTTGTTTCTTTAAAAGGGATGCCAAAAAAGCCTGTCATCTCCATTGTTGCCAATAGTAGTGGCAAAATATTTCCTTTGCTAATGGAAAAATCAGATATAGGTAAAGCTACATTATCTCCTGCTAAAGCAGCTCCTAAAAAAATCATTTCAAGAACAACATCCCACCAAACATCCTTTTGGGAGTATGAATCTGAAAAGATGGATGATACAGATAATTGGAGTGCCCCTTACGGAGATGAGCAAGCCTATTATGGTGGATGGAGTAGAGAAGATATTGAAAGTGGATTGGCAGATTCTTATGAAGGAGATATAAATGCAAGATGGAATAATGATTAAAGATGTAATAAACATATGGAATTTCCACTGACTTTAGGCTTACAAAAGACAGGCTTACCACTGATTGTAACATCAGGTAAACTAAAGAACTTGTGTTTTCTTGTTGATACAGGAGCCACACATAATGTCCTTTTTACTTATGTGTTTGAACACTTCAAGAATGAATTTAAAGTGCTTGAAGAACACCAAAGCACAATGGGTATAGAAGGGAATTATAAAGAATGTCCAACCATTGAAGCAACATTCACTTTTGAAGGGATTGATTATACCTCAACATTTACTGTTTTGGATGCTACAAATGCAGTAGCACAAATACAAGAAGAAACAGGGGTGCAAATTCATGGTATTCTAAGCACGGACTTTCTTGTAAAAAACAAATGGATTCTTGACTTTGATAGATTGACAATAAAAATAACTGACTAAAAACAAGACATACAAATGAAGAAAGGTTTTGTGATTTTATCCATCTTATTAGGCTTTGTATTAGTAGCTTCAATCTCTTATAATATATCATTATATCAAGAGAATAAAGCATTGACAGCCAAGCAAGATTCCTTATACACATTGTCTGAAGCTCAAAAGGTGTTTAGGAAGAATGGATTAAAGCTGATAGATGATGTAACAGTATCTATCCAAGATGTTAAAGACCATGTAGCCAAATATAGTATAAACCTGCCTGAAAGTAGAAACTCATTCAATATCAATGGGCTTAATCCCCTGATTGTTTATTATCTTGCCTACAATGCAATAGACTTTTCCAGCCATCCAATGGTTTTAGGAAACACTGTCAATCCTGTAATAGGAAGAGTAAACAAGAATGAGGTTGTTGATAAGATATTTATAACTATGCAACAATTGTCTAAAGGAGATAATAGCAATCTATTCAGCACTTTAAGAATACAGGCAATGAATGTAGGAGATTTGTCAAAGCCTGAAATAAGAGAACTTCCATTAGAATGAACTCAAAATGAATGAAATCTTCATCCATATCAAAGGCATTAGTTTTACATTCCTTCTTGACAAGAGAATGAAGCATAACCTTATCAGTCCTGCATTCTTGGCTTTCTTCAATCTTGAAGAGAGGCAGATGTATTCACTTCCTGAGAATAATATAGGAGAAGTGAATACAAATCCTGTCTATGACAACTTGCAGCCCTTTCTTCCTGACTATGTGGATTCCATCAGCACTAATGATGTGTTCTATTATACAGGGAAGAAAGTGGGGAGATGCAAGGACAACAAGTTGAGGGTATGCAAAGTATTCATGTTTGGATTTGAGTATGAGGAATGTACTTTTTCTTTTCTTTTCCTTCTTGACAAGAGTTTGGACAAGCCTGCTATATTAGGCAAAGAATCATTGAACCATATAACCAAAACAGTTATGAAGCATAAAGCAGAAACTTAGCACAGTATAAGTGCATTCATTGGCTTAGTATAAACTTAGCCATTGTTGGTCAATAGTTGTTCTATTGGCTTTTTAAGAGATTATTAACAGACTGACATACAGTAGTTTCAAGAAAAAGTTCTGGTAGACTCATAATCTGGAGGTCCCTGGTTCAAGCCCAGGCTGGTCCACTGTTAATCCCCTGTAAGCCAAATACTTGCAGGGGATTTTTATGTCACTTGTCACCGATTCGGGCACCGCGGTGGCTCCTTCCGTCCGCAGACAGGGGCAGCCGGGGATCACGGTTCCGGCACGGGGATGCCACAGCGGAAAAGCCGTCGTCCCCTCTCCGCAGGCCGTCACCAGTTCGTCCGACGCGGACTCTGACAACAACCATCTTTTGTTTCACCTATCCTAATTCTTCATCACCATGAACACCCACAACCACGCATGCGGGATTACTCCCAAACTCATCACCCGACTGAAGGAAAATGAAATCTTCGTCTTC
>ULPL01000283.1_pt1 | contig 11376 bp, 4 predicted proteins | sample 1953481 | NCBI WGS metagenome assembly ULPL01 (sample SAMEA4835628, study PRJEB28245) | human gut metagenome | biome: gut microbiome; material: fecal sample | place: Denmark | collected 2008 | reverse complement strand
GCTGTCCGTCTGCCCGCCGTTCCACAGCTCCTGCACCTTATATCTTGTTTCTCTCTTCAGCGGCATGCGCTCCACGGGCAGGCCGAATGTCATAGGGCTGTCGCCATAGTTGAACACCGCCAGGCACACCCTGCCGTCCTGTTCGCTGCGTACGAACATGTGTTCGCTGCGGTCGTCGTCGGCGTTGAGCGGTCGGAAAGCCCTGCCGTCTATCAGTGTGTTCACCCTTTCGTTGCCCAGCATGCTCACAGCTCGCGCCTTTGCCGTGCTGTCGCCCTTGATGCTGAAGTCGTCGCCCGTGATGAACATGCCCGTGATTACGGCCGACGTCACCCTCGCACGGTTCTCACCCTCGGTGGCGTCACGCAATACCACGTGGTCGGCGTCGTTGTAGCTGTATACACGGTCGAGCCACCAGCCCCACGTCAGTGCGTTCATTGTGTATTCAGTGTCTTTTATCTTGTTCCACGCATCGCACGCTATGCGGCGCGACTGAGCGTATTGTGCCGGAAACAGCGGTGAAATGGACAGATTTATATACATGTCGCCGAATATGCTGTCTATCAGATTCATGCCGTAGTTGTAGGCCTGTGTGCCTGTGGTTATGTCCTTGCGGTACCACGAGTCGGCCTCCATTCGTCCGTGCGTCATGAAGTCCATCTTCACGTATCGGTAGCCGCAGCGTCTGAATAGCCGCGCCGTCTTCTCCATCATCTCCCTCACCGCCGGATGAGTCGGGTCTATGGCATAAGCCCCGTCGAGCTCCTGCGGCTTGCCGTCGGCATAGAGATATATGTCCTTATATTTATATTCAGGCATTGCGTCCACCTGTCTCTCCGGATTCTTCGCCCAGTCGGAGTATATGCACGGCACCTGGTGCATGGCCTTGCAACGATCGGCAAAGTCCTTCAGCTCCGCTTCCTTGAAACTGTCCCAGCCCGAGTCGAGCCCAGTGTATATCAGTCCGTCGGCATTGTGGAACGAGCGCGGCATGAGCGAGTCGGCCAGAAACGTTGCCACCTCGGTGGCGTTGTCGTGGTTCACGCCGAACTGCAGCGCGCCCCAGCTGTTCCATCCCACCGGCACAGCATGCTCCCACCGGCGCGGCGGCGTGGTCAGGGCGTTGAGACCGGCAAAAAGCTCCATTCCATCGCGCCAGTCGTCGAAGCGCCCCAGCATCATCATTGCCGAGCGCGGACGTGCCGAACGCACCGCTCCATGGCCCTTTACGTCGCGTGTGAGCTCGTCGGCCGCGCCGCTGTAGAGTTTCATGCTCCGGCGTCCGTCGGTCAGCTCCACGGCGTTTTTCCACGTGTCGTGCTCTATTGCTCCCGCCACCAGTCCCTGTCTGCTTTCGGCATCATACACACACGTCACCTCATAGCTGCGTAACGAGTCGCCCGTCCGTGCGGAGGATGTGTAGCGAATCCACTTGTCGTTGTCGTAAGGCACGAAAACAGTCCTTTTCATCGGACTTTTTATCATGTCGCCCGTGTGGCGTGTCACCAGCGGCGCCATGTACGACGTGCTTATCGCCGAGTCGGCTTCCAGCGCTATATCTGTCAGCATGAAGCCGTCGTACAGTCTGAATGTCCTCACGAGCCTCGGCAGGTCGTGCCCGCTCATGGTCAGCGTCCAGCGCATGCCGCGGCCGTAGCGGTCGTCTATGCGCTCCTTTCTGAACGTCGTATGTTCATAAATCCCCGATTTCATCGTGTCTCCGCCCAAGGCATACTCTGCCCACGAGCCTCGCGCGATGGTGTCGCCACGATACACTATGTCAACGCCATCGCCGCAGCTCAGACGCCATCCGGCGGTGCTCACTGCCGACGGACGGGTGCAGGCGCATGCCGTCAGGGCAGCCAGAAAAATGAAAGTCTTGTTGTGCATTGTCAGAATTTAGGTTTATATGGTACGGTTGTCATCTCCCGCCACCCATCCTCCGCCTGTCGTCGCTGGACTTTTGTTCGGGATGGTGTGGCAGGGTGTGTATGCAAAGATAAGACAAAAACCGTCAGAAACGAAACAAAATGGCTGTATTTTGAATGTTCCTGAAGCACGGCGTGGCGCGCAAAACGGCTCAGCGGATGAATGGCTGTTAAAGACAAAAACGGTTTATGCTTCTATCAAAGAAGATTCGATGTCAGAGGTTTTTATAAGCTTTATGAGGTTCAATATAAATTCAATGAGCCGGGTTTTTATCTATGAATAACTATCGGGTTTGGGATATTTTATGGCAGCATAAGAGGAAACAAACCGTGACAGCGTGTGAATCGTGTGATGATAAATCAATATTTACACAGCGATAAGTCCGTATAAATAAGGCAGTAAATCCACGTTAAGACGGCAATGAATATGTATGAATACAGCAGTAAATTCATATTAAGACAACAGGAGGTCTGCATTAATACAGCGAAGAATATGCTTTATCATAACAATGAATTGGTATTGCCTTAACAATAACCTGATATTGTCGTAACATAAATCTGATATTTCCGCAATAAAGCTGCGTGGCAAACGGAAACATCCGACGATTTTTTCGCAGTAATAAATTGATATTTCCGCAACAGGTAAACCATAATAGCCCGTCCGACGTGCACTTCCCGAGTCTTTTTTCGTGCCAGATACAAGTGTTATGACTGGAAACTCCGGCGACGAACTTACAATTTTTCTTGACTAAATTTTGACAAAATATTTTCGCAAAAGAGGTGTAAAGGAATGTTAAATGGGGCGTTATAAGGCCTGTTCCGGTACATACCGCCTTCTGATATACCCCATAACATAGTCCGAAACCGTTCGTTTCACTTTCCTATATTGCCCATTTCATGTTCCGAAATAGCCCATTTCATGGTGCAATATGGTGCTTTTCGGCCCATGAAATGGGCCATTTCGCAAGCCGAAATGATGCTTTTTGCAAAGCGATAAAATACCCCTTAAACATAAGTTGCTGCTATTCAATATTTTATAAAAACCTCTTATTTTCCGTGTATTTGCGCCCGAAGAAAAGTCAGTCCGCAAATACTCGCTTATTTTTCGGGGTAGAGTGGAAAACTCAGACGTGAAAAACGAAATCCGGTTACAATCTGAAAGCTGTACGTATCGGTTTTATTCATATATAAGACAATAGCGTTTGTTCAGAGTTTAACCCCAATCGGTCATTAGACTGCATATAATTTTATATGTGTGTTCATTCATGTTTTCAGCCGTCTTTTTGTTCTCTGTCGGCATTTTTTGCCGGTTTTTTCTTGACATAGTCCGTTATGCCTGCAAAAAATCCAACTAAAATACGCTCAATATAAACAAAAATACAGACTGAATTTTAATGACCGATTCGGGTTTAAACCACAGTTTTTTGTTAAAACCAATATCCATCGGATATTCATCTATTATACATCAAATCGTGACCTGTCCGCAAAGACATTACGGAAAATGTCACTCATTCTGTGTTTTTTGACACTCCAAAGTGTAAATATCAGTATTCCGATGACGGAAAACACGGGCGGAAGGCGGTCTGCGAAAATAATTCCGTAATTTTGTATTGCATGATGAGGGTGACGATTGTCTGCTCTTGCATCCTGCATACTGCTGCAAGAGCATTGCAATCGTCACTATTTATCGTTTTTTTCTGCGGGTATCATGCGATTTTATATGATAAAAACCAACTAAAAACAATAACTATATGAAGAAACTAATAATGTTAGTCCTTGCCGTCGCGGGGTGCATGGCGGCGACAGGACGCACCAACATCTCGGTGACTACTGACCACACCCAGCTCGTGTTGCAGGTGAAGGACAACGGCCGCCTTTATCAGACCTATCTGGGTGAGAGGCTGTCGGCTGACTCAAACCTCGACGATCTGGACCAGCCGTGGGCAAAACCCACCAACAGCAACATCGCCGGGTTCGAGGCATATCCGGTGATGGGTACAGAAGATTATTACGATGCCGCGATGGGCATACGCCATGCCGACGGCAATCCCACTACGGTGTTGAAGTATGTATCGCACGAACAGCGCGCCACGGATGGCGGTACGGAAACCATAGTCAGACTGAAAGACGAGGTCTATCCGGTGAACGTCACGCTGCACTATGTGGCATACGCCAAGGAGGACATCATAAAACAGTGGGCGGAGATAAGTCACGGTGAGAAGGGCGATGTGGACCTTTCGCGCTACTTCTCGTCAATACTCTATTTCGAAAGCGACAAATACTATCTGACGGAGTTCTGCGGCGACTGGGGCAAGGAGATGCAGATGAAGCACACGGAGCTGAACAACGGCAAGAAAATACTCGACAGCCGGCTCGGCACACGTACCACGATGGCTATGCAGCCGTTCTTCGAGCTGGGCTTCGACGCACCGGCACGCGAGAACGAAGGCACCGTGCTCATGGGCACGATAGCATGGACGGGCAATTTCAGATTCACGTTTGAGGTGGATCACAACGGTGCGCTGCGCGTGCTGAGCGGCATCAATCCCGACGCGTCGCTCTACAGACTGAAGCGCGGCGAGGTGTTCGTCACTCCGGAATTCATATTCACCCTCAGCACCGAAGGAGTGGGCGAGGGCAGCCGACGGTTCGCCCGCTGGGCACTCAATCATCAGTTGTTCAAGGGCAAAGAGGACCGCATGACTCTGCTTAACAACTGGGAGAACACCTATTTCGACTTCAATGAGGAAAAGCTAGCGTCGCTCTTCGACGAGGCACGCGACCTGGGCGTGGATCTGTTCCTGCTCGACGACGGATGGTTCGGCAACAAATATCCGCGCGAGAACGACCGCGCCGGACTGGGCGACTGGCAGGTGAACCATAAGAAACTGCCCAACGGCGTGCCTTATCTTGTGAAGACAGCCAACGAGAAGGGTGTGGAGTTCGGCATATGGATAGAGCCGGAGATGGTCAATCCGAGCAGTGAGCTGGCGGAGAAGCATCCCGACTGGATTCTGCGCCTGCCCGATCGCGACACCTACTACTTCCGCAACCAGCTTGTGCTCGATATGACCAATCCCGAGGTGCAGAACTTCGTGTTCGGCGTGGTGGACAATCTGATGCAGGAGAATCCGAACCTCAAGTTCTTCAAGTGGGACTGCAACAGCCCTATAACCAACATCTATTCGCATTATGAGAAGAAAAACCAGGGCAACCTGTACGTGGATTATGTGCGCGGTCTGTATAAGACGCTCGACCGCATACAGCAGAAATATCCCGACCTGAACATGATGATGTGCTCGAGCGGAGGCGGACGCTGCGACTTCGGAGCGCTGAAATACTTCACCGAGTTCTGGTGCAGCGACAACACCGACCCTGTGGAGCGACTCTTCATACAGTGGGGTTTCTCCCACTTCATGCCAGCAAAGGTGATGTGTGCGCACGTGACCAACTGGAACCGCCGCGCTTCAGTGAAGTTCCGCACCGACGTAGCGTTCATGTGTAAGCTTGGCTTCGACATCGGACTCCACGACATGGCGCCTGCCGACAAGGCTTTCTGCCAGAATGCTCTGAAGGAATACAACCGTCTGAAGGAACTCGTGTTCAGTCCTATGACCTATCGTCTGGTGTCGCCTTATGATGGCGAGCACTGCGTCATTGAGCGTGTTTCGGAGGACAAGAGCCACGCCATCGTCGCCGCATACGACATGCATCCGCGCTTCAGCGAGAGCATTCACCCCACACGTCTGCAGGGACTGGATGCCGATGCGCGCTACCGTGTTAAGGAAATATGCCTCATGCCCGACGCACGTTCGGGAATGTACTTCAATGACAGAGTATATACGGGCGACTATCTGATGAAGGTCGGGCTGAAGATGCTCACCGGTGGCGAGCTTTCGAGCCGAATCATCGAGCTTGTGAAAGAATAAGACTGTGTTACGGATATGGCGTCCGCGCGATGCGGACGCAACCATTATGACATTAAAACAATAAAAAAGCGGGGACCGTTTCCGGTCTCCGCTTTCTTTGTATTTATGCTTCCGCTTTTATTTTATCACCTTTGCTGTGAGCGTCTTGCTGCCTGCCTGTGCCTTCACGATGTACATTCCTGCGCCATATTGTGCGAACGGAATGGTGTTCTCGCCTGCATTCAGGTTGAGGCTTGCCACTGCCTGACCGCTGGTCTTGTATATTGTCAGCGTGCCTTCTGCCGGCATATTGACGTGCAGCACGTCGGTAACAGGGTTAGTATAAACGTCGAGGCGGATGTCGCCTGTGGTTACGTCGTCGATGCCTGTGGCAATCTTGTCGCTGTAGAACAGCTGCCATTCGCTCATCTGAGCCAGTGTAGAGCCGCCGTTCTCAGTGATGACGAGGCGGTAGAAGTTGTATTCGTCGCTGTTGTCGAAGCTGTAGAACTGAGTGTTCTTGCGTGCGTAGAAGCTCAGTCCGCTGCGTGTGTCGAGCGTGGTCCATGTTCTTCCGTTCTTAGAACCCTGCAACTTCCAACCCTGCGGGTCGCGGGTAGAGTCGTCGTTAGCCGATGTTATGCTGTACATGTTGGCTTTCTCAGGTGTTCCTGTCTCATATTCTATCCACGGGTTGCCGAGGTAGTCGAAGAGGAATTTGGTGTCGGCAGAACCGTCATACAGCTTGTCGAGGTTCTCGTTGGCGTTGTCGTTGTTTATCTCCGCGGTCATTGTTCCGCCGTGGCTTGTGATGTCGTTGTCCGACAGACATACTCCGTGTATCTGTATGTCGCCTATAACGATTGCATCGGCGGCTTCGTCGGCAGCCTGCGTGAAGTTTATACGTATGCGCTTGTAGCTGTTGCTGTTGGATATGTTCGTGTTCTTGAACGCGCCCTTCGTGTTGAATCGTGCGTTGGATACGGTTGAAAGAGTCGTCCACGATGTGCCGTCGTCAGAGCCCTGGATGGTATATTGTTTCGGGCTTCGGTCGCTGTCGTGACCGGCACAGATGCGCAGTGTCGATATCTTGACAGGTATTTCGGAACGGTATTCTATCCAAGCCTCACCGTTGAACGGCAGTGAGTAGGTGGTGCTGGCGTTGTTGTCGATGAGCGGACGTAGCGCGGTCTCGTCGGCATTGTCGGAAGCGAGGATGGTGCCTCCGTTATCGGTGATGTCGTTTACGAGTTCGCCGTTCGGCTCAATCTCGCCGAACATCTGCAGCTCGGCAACCTCGGCGGGAGCGTCTGTGGCGTCGATCACGAGGCGGAAGTTCTGATAACTCTTGTCGGTTGTGACCTTGTAGAACTGTGTGCAGCCGTTGTATGCCGTCTGCTGGTTGCTGCGTGAGTCGATAGGTGTCCACTCGGCGTTCTCATATCCGTAGAGAGTCCAGCTCTTAGGAGCGTTGCCTGTCGATGCGGTTGTGATGCTGTAAGATGTTATCTTGTACAGAGCCTTGCTGTTGTAACGGTAGATTGAGTTGGTCTCGCCGTCGGTTACGGCAGATGTAGTGGCGTTCTTGTCGGTCACGGATGCATCGCCCTCGTTGAGCGAACCGCCGTCGGCAGTGATGTCCGAAGCCGAGATTGCGAGTCCGTGGAGCTGCCATTCGCTGACAGAAAGGCTCGAAGCGCCGTTGTTCTTGCTTATGTTGAGGCGGAACATGGTGTATGCCTTGTCGGCCTTAGCGTCGTAGCGTTTCAGCTGACTGCGCGATGCGAAGGTCTGGTCGGTCTGTTCGTCGAGTGTTGTCCATGTAGATCCGTCGTTTGATGCCGACAGAGTCCAGCTCTTAGCGTCGGCCGATGCGTTGTCGCTTGCGCTTCCGATGGAGTAGCCTTTGAGCGTTACCGGTATCGGTGAGCGGTAAGTGAACTGTGCGCTTGTGGCCTGTACGGTGACTGCCGATGTGAGACTGTTGTCTATGAGAGCATCGGTCTGTACGCCGTCAACCGAAGCGGTGAGTGTTCCGCCGTTCTTTGTTATGTCGCCCGGAAGTTCAAGTGCGTCGGTGGTGAACTTAAACCAATCGACGTTGAAGCAGCTGCTTGTGGAGAAACCGGGCTGATATACGAGATATACATCGTGCTTTCCGTCGGTAGGAGTGATATCTGCCGTCACGGTCTTCCAGCCTCCCGTCGCTGGTACACTGGCTGTTCCGATGAGTGTTCCGTCCGGAGCGCCGAGGCGTATTTCTATTTTCGCGTTGTCGGTGGTGGCGTCAGAAACTCTTATCTCCACCGTTCTTGCCGGACGAGTACCGAAGTCCACGTTGGCGTAGCAGGTGTAGTAATCGTTCTTTATGTTGGTTATCTCGCTCTCGTTGCCGTTTGTTCCCGATGTGACATACACGCCGCTGAGCGTGTTGAAGTCCTCAGCCTCAATGGTAGAGTAGGCATCTTTCTCTATGGACTCGACACTCAGAGGAGCGTTGAAGGCCGCAGATACGGCTGTGGAGTTGCCGAACGGCTGGTTGGCGAAGCTCTTGTAGTTGCCGTTTCCGTCTGTTTCAGTGTCCGACATCCAGTTTTCGTTCGATTTTGTGAGCCATGCCGATGAAGTCACACCCTTGGAGTTGCGGTTGTTGAAGGCCATGAACGCGTTGTCCTTCATCCATTCTATATCCTCAGTCTTGCCCAGTTCAACGATGTAACGGCGCAGGTAGCGCATGAGAACACCCTTGAATCCGCACAAGTCACCGTCAACAGTCTGGCACACATTGATTATTCCGTCAGAGTTGCATAGGCGTTCCTTCGTACATTCCACGATTTTCTCGGCGTCGCGTTTGTACATTTCGTCGCCGTAGTGTTTGTACAGCATGAGCGCCGCTCCGAGCATAGTGCCCTGGTTGTAGGTGGATACCCAGTAGTTGTATCCGCCGGGCAGGTTGGTGCTCTCGTCCCATGTGAAGCTGTCGTAAACCTCACCTGTCTGCGGATTGAACAGATACAGGCGCTGTTTCTCGTACAGACTGCGTGCTATTTCGTAGTATTCCTCCTTCTCATCCTCATTGGTCAGTGCCATGGCTATGTAGCATGCAGCGACCTCAGTCGGGCCGTTGATGCAGGAGTTGGTACCGTTCTTTCCGCCGCTTTGTTGTGCCCAGCGCATCATTCCCCACTGGTTGTAGGCGCGGTCGAATATCCTGTCGAAGTTGTTTTTTGCGTAAGAACGGTACAGCGTGTTGCCGGTGAGGTGATAAGCACGTGCAGATGCGATGATCATCCACATCACGTCGTCGTTGAAATCGTGGCCGTACCATTTATAAACATCATCGTATTTTAGGACAAGCCAGTCGCTTCCTACTGCCCATCTGAAGTAGTTGAACACGTCTCTGAACACGTTCAGATATTCATTACGGCCTGTTGTCTCGAATGCGTCGAGCACTGTTTCCAGCATCTCGGCATCGCCCCAACCGCCTCCGTCGCCGAAGGTCTTGCCGTTGCTACCGCGGTCGCGCAGGTGCTGGGCAAGCCAGTCATCCATCATTTGGGTGCGTAGCTCGTCGGTGAAATCGGTTATCGGCTCAACCTCTTCAATCTTCCACATCTGTGTGTTGGCCGGAGTGCTGCCGTCGGTCCATGCCGCGAACTTCATGGTTTCGCCGTCGCTGGCGGCAGATGTCTGCAATATGAATGTGCTGGATGCCGACGATTGCGTGATGACATAGTATCCGTCGTGCCCGTCAACAGCGTCAACATTCCATTGACCCATGCTGCTTGTCGAAGCAGTCTGCTGTATTTTTGAGTTTGTGGATATCACTGCGGAATTGCGAGCGAGGTATTTTCCGGTGAACACATTCCTGAAAGAGAATGTTCCGTTGTCGTTGGCGATTGCCTCCCACTGCTGTGCCGGGACCTCTGTGTCGGTCCATACTACGACTGACGTGTTGTTTGCGAGCGACGAGTTGTCCACAAACATCACTCTCTCTTCGTTGGCTGCGGACGCTATCCGGTAGGTTTTTCCCGGAGCGATGTCGGCAGATGCCATGCCGGTGATGCCGGACATGAGCACAGTAAGTAATAGTTTCTTCATTTGCGGTTTTATATGTAGTTAAGTAATATACACGTAAGAAAGGAACGATCCGTACTCATCGTATGAAGACACCGGTCTCATCGTGTGCGCGTCATTGCGCCGGGTGTCTTGTCCAAGCTTCGCTGTGTGCTGCGCGGATGCTCCTTGCGCAGCGTTTGTTGACGTTATGTTATATGTATATATTTATGTCTGGCACGTGTGACAGCTATTTTCCTTTACGCTGTCCTATTCTTTCATATCCCTTGTGTAGGTCTCTGTCTCGAGAGCCTCCACCTTCTGTATCTGCGCGTTGTCGAAATTTTCGTCGCCCGATATGAGCAGCCTGCGGCAGTCTGTCGTGGTGAATCGCTGTATAGCCTGTTCGTCAGCCTCGCCCGAACACACATAACGCATGTCGCCTATCCGCATGTTCTGTCCTTTCACTGCGTCGCGCAGCGTCACCCTTACGAGTCCTACGAAAGCCTCACCGAAGTCGTACACCACGCTGTCGCCCTCTATGTCGAAGTATTTCTGCTGCCTTATCCGGCTTATTCTTGTAGCCTCGTATATCCTTGAACGGTGTTCTACGTGAACATACTCTTTGTCCTCGACGATGCGTGCGGGAAGCCAGCGCGCTATGTCAATGTTCTCCGCGTTCCATCTCGGCTCTGTCTCTGCCATGCCGAGCAGTTCATGTCCCTCCGCGCTGAGGGTGTTCACGGCTTTCCTGCACAGCCAGCTGCTGTCGTTGTCGAATACTTGCGGCGAGCCGTCCCCGGCTCTTCCGTAGAACGACAGGGCTATCTGCCTGCTCTCCGGGTGCGGAAACGACGGTGAGTACCACACCGCCACGGTGTTTGTTCCGGCACGCATGAACCTTGTCACATCGTATGTCACCGCTATGGCATTGGCAGAACACCGTTCCCTCAGAGGCGTGAGGACGTCGCCTGTGACGTTGCGCTCGTTGACGTAAAGCTCAAAATATCCTGTCGATGCGATGGTTATCCGGGCGGTTACCGGTCTCTCGGCTATTTCGTAAGAGTTTCTGAACCATACCTGGGCGGTGTCGTCGGGGTGCGGGTATGCCATCCACTGCATCTGGTAAGGATTTGCCTTGGTCTCTGATATATATATGACAATCAGTGCGATTATGGTAAGATATTTGCCGACAGACATAATCTGTATATTGATAGTTGCAGGCTTAGGTCGTGTGAATCATATTTTTCCGTGGCTGACAGGCACCTGACGTCCACGCTTTTCAGTTAAAGATGCGTCATCACATGTGTCTGGACACTTGCCGGTCTTTTGCACATGTGACGCTCATCCTGCTTGTGATGATGTCGCAAGGGGATGCAATGAGAATCTGATCATGCACTGCCTGATGCGGCATATCTTATGCAAAGATAAATAAAAAAACGAATAACGGCAACGATGATTGTCTTTTTTATCGGTTGTTATGT
>ULPL01030527.1_pt1 | contig 11542 bp, 10 predicted proteins | sample 1953481 | NCBI WGS metagenome assembly ULPL01 (sample SAMEA4835628, study PRJEB28245) | human gut metagenome | biome: gut microbiome; material: fecal sample | place: Denmark | collected 2008 | reverse complement strand
CGTTCCGCCGGCAAGATAATGGGGAGTGCCCGCCTTGCCGGGCAGAGCCGCGAAGCCGTCAATACCGAAGTTGCGCCCGTCAACAGTCTGGGCCGTGGCCTGCGAGGCCACCGCGCATAGCGCGAAAACCGTAACCAATGCTTTCATCCGGCACGCTTTCATTGCGCCGGAAACTGTTTTACGAATTAGTTTCATAGTAGTTTCAAATTGTTATTGTTATTAGTTTAAAAGTTTGTTTTCATCCTTCATCCGTATGCAAAAGGGCGTCTTTCGCCCCACGGACGCACCCGCTACGGGTACGGTGATAATCGAATACGGTTGCAAATATAACGCTTTTTGCGATAAAGTGTTATGAAACAGATATAAAAATATGGTTTTCAAGCACATAAAGGCTTGAAAACCATAACTTCGTCAACAGGTGACGGGTGTGCAACAGGGCGCGTCAGTTGCCCATGTCAGACATGAACTTGATGCGCACAAGACGGATTTCCTCTTCAGGGTAGTCGCCTCCCAGCTCGTCCATGGCGGTTTCGAGGTCATCGGTGTCGCTCTCCTTAAAGTATTCATAGATGTCGTCAATGTGGTCGTCGTCCATCACTTCCTCAAGGAAATAGTCGATGTTGAGCTTCGTTCCGCTGTAGACTATGGCCTCAACCTCGTCAAGCAGCTCGTCGAACTCAAGCCCTTGGGCCTCGGCTATATCATCAAGCGCCACCTGTCGGTCGATGCTCTGTATTATCTTCACTTTCAAGACAGACTTCTTGGCAACAGTCCTGACGCGCAGTTCCTCGGGACGTTCAATCTCGTTTTCCTCGCAATACTTCTTTATCAGGGCGACAAACTCCTTGCCGTAGCGGCGCGCCTTGCCGGCGCCCACGCCCTGAATGTTCTGCAAGTCGTCAAGCGTTATTGGGTAAACGGTGGCCATCTGCTCGAGCGAAATGTCTTGGAAAATGACATACGGAGGCAATCCGGCTTTTTTACTAACCTTCTTACGCAGGTCTTTCAGCATGGAATGAAGCGTCGGGTCGAGAGCCGAACTGGCGGCTTCATGGCTTTCTTCCTCCTCGTCTTCATTAAACTCGTTGTCGAGAACGATCATAAACGATTGGGGATTTTTCATGAACTTCTTACCCGCCGAGGTAAGTTTCAGCGTACCGTAGTTCTCCACATCCTTTTTCAAATACCCGGCGATGAGAGCTTGGCGGATTACAGGATTCCACAGTTTTTCGTCCATGTCTTCACCTGAACCGAATTCTTCGAGCTTGTCATGCTTATGGGCCACAATGTCATTGGTATCCTTACCCTTCACGAAATCTATAACGTAATCCGTCCTGAAGTCTTCCTTTATAGCCATGACGGCGGCCAACACCACAAGTAAAGCATCCTTCGCTTCTATCTTTGTCTTAGGATGCAGGCAGTTGTCACAATTCCCGCAGTTGTCTTTGTCGTACTCTTCGCCGAAATAATGGAGCAACATCTTACGCCTGCACACCGACGACTCGGCATACGCAGCAGTCTCCTGCAACAGCTGGCGGCCGATGTCCTGCTCGGCCACAGGCTTGCCTTCCATGAACTTCTCGAGTTTTTTCAGGTCCTTGTAAGAGTAAAACGCTATGCACTTTCCTTCCCCGCCGTCACGGCCGGCACGGCCTGTCTCCTGATAATATCCCTCCAAACTCTTAGGGATGTCATAATGGATGACGAAGCGCACGTCTGGCTTGTCGATGCCCATGCCGAACGCTATGGTCGCCACTATCACGTCTATGCTTTCCATAAGGAAGTCATCCTGAGTGGTGGAACGTGTGCCCGAGTCCAAACCTGCATGGTAAGCGGCGGCCTTAATATCGTTGGCGCGCAGCACAGCGGCCAGTTCTTCCACCTTCTTTCGCGACAGGCAGTATATTATTCCGCTCTTACCGGGATTCTGCTTGATGAACTTTACTATCTGCTTGTCAATGTCCTTGGTCTTATGGCGCACCTCATAATAAAGGTTAGGACGGTTGAAAGAGCTTTTATATTCGGTTGCGTCAAGTATCCCAAGGCTCTTTTTTATGTCGGTGCGCACCTTGTCTGTAGCCGTGGCCGTAAGCGCGATTACCGGCGCTTCGCCTATTTCGTTGATGATAGGGCGTATCCTTCGGTACTCGGGACGGAAATCATGGCCCCACTCCGAGATACAATGGGCCTCGTCAACTGCGTAAAACGAGATCTTCACCCCACGCAGGAAGTCGACATTGTCTTCCTTTGTCAACGACTCGGGAGCCACATACAGCAGTTTCGTCTTACCTTCCAAGATGTCGCTTTTCACCTTGTCTATGGCCGACTTGTTTAGCGACGAGTTCAAGTAATGCGCCACTCCGTCTGTCTCTGTCATTCCGTTAATCACGTCGACTTGGTTCTTCATCAGGGCAATCAGCGGCGAAATGACAATCGCCGTACCGTCCATTATGAGTGACGGAAGCTGGTAACACAACGACTTGCCGCCACCTGTCGGCATCAACACAAACGTGTTTTTGCCGTCAAGCAGATTGCGGATGATTGCTTCCTGATTACCTTTGAACTTGTCGAAGCCGAAATACTGTTTCAGCTTTTCATTAAGATTAACGTCATTATTCATACGACTAACAGAGTATCTTTTTAACGGTTATCTTTCACTTAATGCCCTTTTCACGCGCTTTCAAGCTTGTTGAAATGCGCTTTTTCAAGCTGCCGGCGCGCATAATCGAGATCAACCTTGAATTCTTTTACGTTCTTCGATGGTATCTCGAACATCGCATCCATTATCACGCTCTCGACTATCGAGCGCAAACCGCGCGCCCCCAGCTTATACTCCATCGCCTTGTCGACAATGAAATCAAGTGCCTCATCGGTGAACGTAAGCTCTATCCCGTCCATCTCAAACAACTTCTTGTATTGCTTTACGATTGAGTTCTTCGGTTCTACGAGAATCGAACGCAGAGCCGAACGGTCCAAAGGATTGAGATATGTGAGCACAGGCAGGCGGCCTATGATTTCAGGTATCAAGCCAAACGACTTCAAGTCTTGTGGCAGGATATACTTCATCAGGTCGTTCTTGTCAATCTGCCTGACGTTCTGAACCGAGTTGTAGCCTACCACGTGGGTGTTCATCCTTTGCGCGATTTTACGCTCTATGCCATCGAACGCGCCGCCGCAGATGAAAAGGATGTTCTTCGTATCCACATGGATGTACTCTTGATCGGGATGCTTGCGACCGCCCTGCGGGGGCACGTTGACCATCGTTCCCTCCAGAAGTTTGAGCAAACCTTGCTGCACTCCCTCGCCGCTAACGTCGCGGGTTATCGACGGATTATCGCTCTTACGCGCTATCTTGTCAATCTCGTCTATGAAAACAATGCCGCGCTGGGCCGCCTCGACATCGTAATCGGCCACTTGCAACAGGCGGCTCAATATGCTTTCAACATCCTCGCCCACATAACCGGCTTCGGTGAATACTGTCGCGTCGACAATAGTAAACGGCACATCGAGCAGCTTGGCTATCGTGCGGGCCATCAAAGTCTTGCCCGTGCCGGTGCTGCCCACCATTATTATATTGCTCTTCTCTATCTCGACACCGTTGTCGTCGGCCGGTTGCTGCAACCTTTTATAATGATTGTACACGGCAACGGCCAAACAACGCTTGGCATCATCCTGCCCTATTACATATTGGTCGAGATAATCCTTTATCTCGCGCGGCTTCGGCACCCTCTTCGGCTTAAACTTCGAGCTTTGTTTTTGACGGCCGTCGTCAAGCACGCCGGTCGATTTCACTATCTCGTAAGCCTGCGCGGCGCAATCTTCACATATATATCCGGTAAGCCCGGTTATGAGCAACTTAACGTCCCTCTCGCTCCGTCCGCAGAAGCTACATACTTTCTCCATCCGGTTATTCTTGCTTGTCATTTGGCTCAGTTGGTGTCACGCGTTCTTTTTTCCTTGACAAAACATTGTCTATCATGCCGTATTCCTTGGCTTCCTCGGCCGTCATCCAATAGTTACGGTCTGAGTCCTTGTACACTTTCTCGTAAGGAGTATGCGAGTGGTCGGATATTATCGTGTAAAGTTCTTTCTTGAACTTAAGTATCTCCTTAGCCTCTATCTCGATGTCGGAAGCCTGTCCCTGCACACCGCCGAGCGGCTGGTGTATCATCACGCGGCTGTGAGTGAGCGCCGAGCGCTTGCCTTCCGTACCGGCGACGAGCAGCACCGCGGCCATAGAGGCGGCCATACCCGTGCATATCGTGGCCACGTCGCTCGATATGAACTGCATGGTGTCATATATGCCGAGGCCGGCCGTCACGCTGCCTCCGGGACTGTTGATATATATGGATATGTCCTTGCCAGGGTCTGTCGAGTCAAGATACAGCAACTGCGCCTGCAAGGTATTGGCCGTGTAATCGTCTATCTGCGTGCCTAGAAATATTATGCGGTCCATCATCAAGCGCGAGAACACGTCCATCTGGGTTACGTTCAACTGGCGCTCCTCAAGGATATACGGGTTGAGATATTGCATCTGCGCCTTCGTCACATCGTCAATCATCATGCCACTCATGCCGAGATGGCCGGTGGCGTATTTTCTAAAGTCGTTCATCTATATATTTAATAAATAATGAATAATGAAAAATGAATAATCGCCTTCAGGGCTTTCATTCCGCCGGAACTGCCATACAATATTGGCAAACGCCTCCGTGCGCCTTGCATTTTCCACCTATTACTATATTATGCGAAAAGGAGGTTACCGACCCTTTTCGCCTGTTCATTCGGAACAAAGTTAATAAAAAAGTCGGAAACCTCCCCTATCTTACGGAAGTTTTTTTGCTAAAAAATATTTATTATCCCTGCACCAGTTTGTTAAACTCGTCCAATGTCGCGGTTTTCTCGTTGAGTTTTACAACTTTCTTGAGGGCCTCCGTGAGCTTGCGGTCAATGCTGCGGTCTACGAAAGAGTCGATATACTCTTTCTTCTTCAGCATGTCTGTAGCGTAGTTGTCAATGTATTCCTCAGGGATGTTGTTCATTCCGTACTGGGCAAACTGGGCGCGGGCGGCCTCCTTCGCAGTTTCCTTTATGTCGGCGTCTTCTATTTTGACACCATTGGCGGCCACGAGCTGCTCCTTGATGAGATGCCATGTCAGCTCCTTTATGCTCTGGTCGTAGTTCTTGTCTACATACTCCTGCCCCTTGTCCTTGTTGTTGTTGAGCATTATGCGCTTCAGGAGAGCGTCAGGATAAGTCAGCGCGCCCACCTTGTCTTCCATGTACTTGCGCACGTCCTGTATGAACTTGAAGTCGGTGTCGACGGCAAACTGCGCCTTCAGTCCGTCGGCTATCTTGGCGCGGAACTCCTGCTCGTCCTTCACCGCGTCCTTTCCGAACACTTGGTCGAACAGTTCTTGGTTTACCTCGGCTTTCACGTAGCGCGATATTTCGGTTATCTGGAAGGTGAAATCCGATGTCAGGTCGGCCACTTCCTCTTTCTTCATCTTGAGCAGTGAAGACACTTCGATGTCGCTTTCGGGGTAAGCCTTCTTCGGGTTGAACGTCACGATGTCGCCCAGCTTGGCTCCGTCAAACAGTTTCTTCTGGTCTTCCACCTTAATATATTCAGGCATAAGCACGGCTCCTTCAACGGTTATGCCGCCCTCTTTGGTGTTGCCCTCGGCGTCAAGCTCGCGCAGGTCGCCCTTCAGCATGTCGTGCTCCTTGTATTCTTCCACCTTGTCATAGTGGCCGGCACGCGATGCGAACATGTCAACCTGACGGTTTACCACGTCGTCGTCAACGGTTATCGTATAGTGGTCTATCGTATCCTTGTCGGTCAGCTCGGCCTTAAACTCTGGAGCTACGGCTATGTCGAACATGAATGTGTAGGGTGCTTCCTTCTCCATGTCCACCGGCTCCTGCTTGTCCGACGGCAGAGGTTCGCCCAGCATTTGTATGTTGTTGTCTTTCACATATTTGTACAACTCCTCGCCAAGGAGTTTGTTGATTTCGTCCACTTTAACAGTAGTGCCGAACTGTTTTTTTATCATCCCCATAGGAACCATGCCCGGACGGAATCCCGGCACATTGGCCTTCTTGCGGTAATCTTTCAGTGTCTTCTCGACATTTGCCTTATAATCAGCCTCTTCTACGGTCAAAGTCATCAGTCCGTTGACCTTGTCAGGATTTTCAAATGAAATTTTCATCTCTGGTAGTTTATGTTATTTTTAATATTTATCAAATATGGGGTGCAAAATTACTGAATATCGGTGTAAATACCTAATATAATTACAGAAAAAGCTGAAAATTTTGCTTCCGGGCATGAACGACAACGCTTTTTTAAGACTAAAAAGCACGGCGCGCTCCTACGACCGCGCCACCACAGACCCGCCCGTTACCCTAACACGCAAACGACCGCCGCCAACCGTCACAGGCGGTACAGCTCGCTGGCGGCCATGAGGTCAACCTTCTTCTCGGCCAGTATGCGCTCGCAGCTATCAAGATCGGTCGGACGGATTACTATATGGGCCACGTCGCCGCAGGCGAACGAGTACATATACTCTATGAACACCCCTCTTTCCGACAGGTATTCGAGCACGACGGCCAGCGCCCCGCTCGTGTTGGGACAGGTGAAACCTATCACGTCGCTCACGCGGACGGTGAAGTTTGCCGCCTCGAGGGCGCGTTTCGCCGCCTCCGGGTCAGACACGATGCAGCGCAGTATGCCGAAGTCAGAGTTGTCGGCAATGCTCATCGCCGACAGGTTGACGCCGGCTCGGCCCAATATTTCGGCAGCCTCGGTCAGCTGGCCCGACTTGTTCTCGAGGAACACTGATAATTGTTTTGCTAACATGGCAATATTGTTTTGTGTGAATGTCGTTGTTTCGCGCGGTATGTTCCGCATCCGCAAACTTACTAAATTTCGGCGTGAAATCATAAAACTTTTGTTAAAATCACGCACGCCGCACAGTTAAATTCTTGTAAAAGATGCGCCCGCGCGGCGCCCGTAAATTTGCCGTTGCGCATTATTTTCAGTACCTTTACGCTGTAAAACTGATTAAAAACATACGCATATGAACAACTTTGTATTTCTCGCCCTGGCGATAATCGCCGAAACGGTAGCCACCACGTCGCTGAAAATGTCGGAGCAGTTTACGCGCCTTTGGCCGTCGGTTGCTACGGTCGTAGGCTATGCGGCGGCGTTCTATTTCCTAAGTTTCGCGCTGCGCACCATCCCCGTAGGCGTGGCTTACGCCATCTGGTCGGCCGCCGGCATAGTGCTCGTCACGGTTGTGGGCATGGTGGTATTCAAGCAGACGCCCGACCTTCCGGCCGTCATCGGATTGTCGCTCATCGTCGCCGGAGTGGTGGTTGTCAACCTGTTCTCAAAGATGTCGGCCCACTGACTGTCGCTGTGTGTGTTGCAAAAGGCCGTGTTTCGCGTTGTAATTGACGGTCTTTTGCGTTGTGATTGATGGCGTTTTACAACGCCAAACATGGCCTTTGGAAAACATATTTATTATCAGATGGATTGCTAATGAAAAACAATGTGTTTGACAATTCATAAAGAGTAGAGAGGCAGAGTAAGTATTCATTGTTCTGATACTTTTATTACAATATGACAGTTTATTAAATAGGTAAATTAGATGGCGTGAATACTTTGGGAAAGATTTTAATGAATTGATGAACTTAATTGTAATATATTTATTATCTTTGTATAAAGATAAAAATAAGAATAATCATGAATAAACCTTTGTTTCCTAAATCCTATTCTGCATCAGAATATCATCATCTATTTAAGATTGATAATATGAATTTTTATTCAGCCAAGATGGATGAAGACTTGTTTGTAGTAGTAGATGATTATGATGCTGATTGCTATGCCATTTGGTCTGAGGTACAAATTGTTTCTTTGGAGAATGATAGATTGCTTTGTATGCATGATGGAAAATATGGTGTGGTAAGTTTAGAAGGTTGGGATATTATTCCTTTTATTTATGATAAATTTGAAAAAAGAGTAGAAGCTAATAAAAATAGGTATAACGTCCTATTGGGAAATAGGTGGGGAGTTGTTGATTCATCAGGAAAGGAGATTTTTCGGATAAAATATAATAATCCAATACCAATAGTAGAGCCTTTAAAAAGTGTTTCTAATAATATGTTGTGTAGAAGTTTGATACTTGTAGAGGATGCGGATACTCTCCGTAAGGGGTTGGTGGATTTCGATGGAAGGGAAGTAATCCCTACAATATATTCTAAAATAGAAAGAAGTGGAAATTGGGACTATGTTTATGTGAATTTTGGGGCTATGGAAGAAACTGATCCTGATAGTACCTTGAATGGAATATGGGGATGCTACGATTGGCAAGGCAAAGAGATAATACCTGTAAAGTATCATGCTATCCATTATAATAACGGGTATTTTATTGCAGGAGATGATGAATATGAATATGGTAATTGTTGTGAGTTTAATGATCGGTATTATGGAACATATGATTTATATGATTTATACGGCTCTATGATTATAGGAGGATTTAATAATTGTCGAATCAGAACCAATTATTTTATTTTTTATTTTGGAATAGTCGTTAAATCTTATTGGAAAACAAATTATTTTTTAGAAACAGACTTTGAATGTGGTGAAGAATTAGTAAAAGAATTAATATGTGACAAAATGTGTTCTGTTGTTGTTGATAAAGATCTGAGATCGTTTATTCCAAGACATTTAATAAATGAAACTCGTGAAGAAATAGAGTATGAAATTTTTTTATGTAATCATTTGCCCATAGGTGAAGGCTTGCTTATAGGTGAAACTCCCAAATTGGATAAAGGAAAAAGATATAGTGATGATGATAAGATAATAAAGGGGTGTAGTATTCGTTCGGCTTACTTTATAAATGATAGCGTTGTTGTGTACTGTACAAATGAAAAAAAAGTGATGGCAGACTGTTCGGAAGTGCGATTGAAGGGAATTATTTTTTGCAATGAGCGAATGGTTATTGCTCCAACATATAAAGATATAAGATCAATGATAAATAATGGGTTGCTTTTTGTACAAAATGAAAATGGCTTAGTAGGTATAAGGAATGTTGAGAAAGAATTGCTGGAACCGCAATTTGATTTGATTACTAATCCATACGATAATATAGCTATAGGGTTTAAAATTAAATGTATAGAAGAAGCCCAATATCAGTGTCAATGCTTTTTAATGAATTTCGATAAAGATACTATTCGTCAAGAGGAGGTGGCAAAAATAACAGGGTCTGAGTTATATGATTTGTTATATCCTTCTAATATATTAGTTGGTGGGGAAGTTCCTAACTTATTAAATTACAGGGAAACTCTTAATTTGTTAGATGGTTGGAGTTCTTTTGATATGAACGATAAACATAAAGCATTGATAGCACAGTATTGGAAACACATTCCCCGTAATTACGGCGATGATAGTTTTTGGTATCCTGGTTATAAAGATTTTCATTATCTTGGTGAGATTGAATACGATGAAGAAGAAAGTCTTTCTGATGATTCGGTAGATGCATGCGATTGGAGATATTATGATGATGGCTTGGATATGGACCAACAAGACGAACGTTTCTATGATTTTTAGAAACAAGCAAACGCCTGAAAGAGTTACCATTTGCGACTTTGTATGTAACATCTTGAAATACAAAGTGTTACGTTTTGACGCCAAGCTGTTCGTGCCTTGTTCCGCCGCTAAGGCCGTGCCGGGGCTTAAAAAGCCTTAAGCGGCGAATATTTATAACGTCTGCGTGCGCTCGAATCAATTTAAATTATTAATTTTGCAGCCGTTAATACGTATTATATTTATGGATTTGGATTTGCTTACGGCCATTTCGCCGATTGACGGGCGTTATAGGTCAAAGACGGCTCCGTTAGCCGCATATTTTTCTGAGTATGCCCTCATACGTTACCGCATACGTGTTGAGATAGAATATTTCATCGCGCTTTGCGAGCTTCCCCTGCCGCAGCTGAAGGACTTCGACCTGTCGCTGGCTCCGCGCCTGCGCGACATCTACCTGAAGTTCGACGAGCAGGGAGCAGCCCGCGTGAAAGAGATTGAGGCTACGACCAACCACGACGTAAAGGCAGTGGAATATTATATAAAGGAACAGTTTGACGCCATCGGCGGACTCGACAAATACAAGGAGTTCATCCACTTCGGCCTCACTTCGCAGGACATCAACAACACCTCTGTGCCCCTTTCGGTTAAAGAGGCCCTCGACGAGGTGTACGTCCCCCTGCTCAAGGAGCTGATACAGCAACTCAAGGAGTATGCCGACGAGTGGAAAGACGTGCCCATGCTCGCCAAGACCCACGGCCAGCCGGCCTCGCCCACGCGCCTGGGCAAGGAGGTGATGGTGTTCGTCTACCGCCTCACCGAGCAGCTGCGCCAGCTCGAGGAGTGCCCCGTTACGGCTAAGTTCGGCGGCGCCACGGGCAACTATAACGCCCACCACGTAGCCTATCCGGCCTACGACTGGAAGGCCTTCGGCGACAAGTTCGTAAGCGAGAAGCTTGGACTGAAGCGCGAGCAGTGGACAACCCAAATCAGCAACTACGACAACCTCGGCGCCATCTTCGACGCCCTGCGCCGCATCAACACGATAATCATCGACCTCGACCGCGACTTCTGGATGTACATCTCGATGGAGTACTTCAAGCAGAAGATCAAGGCCGGCGAGGTAGGCTCGAGCGCAATGCCCCATAAGGTCAACCCCATCGACTTCGAGAACAGCGAGGGCAACCTCGGCATTGCCAACGCAATACTGCAGTTCCTTGCCGCCAAGCTGCCCGTAAGCCGCCTGCAGCGCGACCTTACCGACTCGACCGTGCTGCGCAACGTAGGCGTGCCCCTCGGCCACGGCATGATAGCCGTGCAGAGCACGCTGAAGGGCCTGCGCAAGCTCATCCTCAACGAAGAGAAGCTCAACGCCGACCTTGATGACATGTGGGCCGTTGTGGCCGAGGCCATACAGACCATACTCCGCCGCGAAGCCTATCCGCACCCCTACGAGGCGTTGAAGGCCCTTACGCGCACAAACAAGAAAATGACGGAAGAAACAATACACGAATTTATAAACGAACTGAACGTAAGCGACAGCGTGAAGGCCGAGCTAATGGCCATAACGCCGCACAACTATACGGGAATGTAAAGATTGAATTAAGAATTAAGAGTTAAGAATTAAGAAAACGATTAGGATGACACCAAAGCAATTTTTCTTAATTCTTAATTCTTAACTCTTAATTGTCAGAAATACTAACCGCCGTGAGGCATTAACAAAAAGAATTATGTCAGAAGAATTGGAAAACAAAAACGAGAATTTGTCTGCCGGACAAACCGAGGGCAGCCGTGAGGGCTACAAGCAGACAGAAGGCTTTAACAATCAGAGAGGCGACAGGCCGATGCGCCCGAGAATAAAGGTTCAGCGCGCCTATACGCCTAACAGGAGTTACAACAAAGATGAGGGAGGATTCCGCCCGGAAGGCTTCGGTGCCGGCCTGCAACAGCAGGACATGG
>ULPL01037177.1_pt1 | contig 12010 bp, 10 predicted proteins | sample 1953481 | NCBI WGS metagenome assembly ULPL01 (sample SAMEA4835628, study PRJEB28245) | human gut metagenome | biome: gut microbiome; material: fecal sample | place: Denmark | collected 2008 | reverse complement strand
CTGCCAGTTATTCTCGTGCTTACCCACAACCAGCTTACGGTCGCCGGCGTCGAGGCTTATCTCATAGCCGTTGAAGGCGTCAGCTCCATTTGCAGCGCCACTTACATTGAATATGAAACCGGCTATGGCATCAGCCCCGTCAATACGCATATCCACCTCAACCGTCGCCTTACTGAGCATACGGTCGTTATAGACAATCTTACCGAAACCATCCGTGTCCAGCCTCAACACGTCACCCTCGAGGCTCCACTGGTTGTCGTAAGACGCAAAACCACTGATCTGAGTGAACGCCGGCTCCTCGAAACTCTCACCGAATATACGCTGATCATACAGGCCTCCGTATATCTCATGGTTCACATCCTCAGCCCCGGCTCCATATATCAGCTGAGGAATTGTGCCTTCCACCTTTGCGGCATCCACCGTAATGCGGCTTTGCGCTGAGAGAGTCAGCGGCACGACAAGCGAAAACAACGTAATAAAACCTTTTCTCATAAGCGTCTGTTTTGTTTAACGATAAATACACGTTAACGGTTAATAATGATTTAGATTCCGCAACAAATATAGCGATATTATTCCATACTGATACGAACTGGTATGATTTTTAATTTTTTATAACAGTCTGATTGACAGCACCTATTTTCGGCATCACATTCAAATTAATAAAATTAAACTATGTGAAGATATTTATTTTACCGGATATTATGCGTATATTTGCAAAAGACACTTCACGTGTTCACACACTCACGCAGAATACATGAAACAGAACGAATCAAAATACAAGCTGGTTGTAAACCACGTGATAGACGGGATAAACAGCGGCGAGATAAAAAAGGGTGACCAACTGCCATCCATAAACGAGTACCGCCACATGTTCAACCTGTCACGCGACACCGTGTTCGCAGGCATAAAGGAGCTCAAGGCCCACGGCATAATATCGTCGGCACCGGGCATAGGCTACTTTGTGAGCAACGTACGCCTGAACCTGAAGCAAAACATTTTCCTGCTCTTCAACGAGATAAACTCCTTCAAACAGGAGCTCTACGACGCCTTCATGTCGGCTCTCGACAAGGACGACAAGGTTGACCTGCAATTTCATAATTACAACCGGCGGGTGTTCGAGACGCTGCTGCGCGAGGCCAACGGCAAATACACCACCTACGTGCTTATGCCGGGAAAGTTCCAGGGACTGGCACCGCTGCTCGACAGCCTCAACGGACGCGTGTTCCTGCTCGACCATTACCACAACGAGCTGCGCGACCGTTACTCCGGCGTTGGACAGAACTTCGAGAACGACACATACAACGCTCTCGTGTCCGGACTGCCCCATCTGCGGAAATACAAACGCATATGCATGATTCAGAGTGAGACAAAGGAGCCTTACGAACGGTTCACCGGACTTCAGAGATTCGCACGCGAGAACGGATTCGAATGTAAATACATGAACGGTTTCAACGGCAAGCACATCACCCCGGCCGACCTGTTTATCATCGCGAACGACACCGATCTCGTGAAAGTCCTGAAACAAGCGGCACGCCAGGGCATGGAACCCGGACAGGAGTTCGGCATCATATCATACAACGACACGCCGCTGAAGGAGATTCTCGCCGGAGGCATCACCACCCTATCAACCGATTTCAAGAAAATGGGCAAGACCATGGCTGCGCTGCTGAAACGCAAGGAGACGGTGAACATAGACAACCCGTGGAACCTGACAATACGCAAATCGCTATGACACACGGGCGCGCCGGCCACCCTACATCCGCTCCGACCAACACACCATGAGCCCCATCACGACCGCCCCAGACACACGACCGCCAACCGACCTTCAGCACACCGCGCGACCCGAGCCCAAAAGCCAGCCAACCATAAGCGACAATCAGGGCCACCGGGAGCAACAGACTCCGGCCACAGCACATACCGGCCACACCGCCACTACCACGTCATGAGACACGCCTTCTTCACAAGTCGCACCATGAAAGCCGCAAAAGCATGGATTCAGAAAAAAGAAAACGTGTGTACAGTTCATGCCGTACACACGTTCTTATGAATGATTAATGTATTCTCTTTATTTCACGTCGGCCACCTTGTCGCCATCGTAAGCCCACTTATAGAATGAAGCTCCGTGAACGAAACCGGCTCCGAATGCCGTAAAGATGACGTTATCGCCCTTCTTGAGTTTCTTCTCATAATCCCACAGGGCAAGCGGAATGGTGGCTGCACTGGTGTTGCCATAGTGCTGGATGTTCACCATCACCTTATCCATCGGGATGCCCACGCGCTTGGTCACAGCCTCGATGATGCGCATGTTTGCCTCATGAGGAACGACCCATGTCACGTCGTCGGCTGTCAGATTGTTGTGCTCCATCACCTTGAGCACGTCGTCACCCATGTTGGTCACTGCATAGCGGAACACCGTGCGGCCTTCCTGATACAGATAGTGGAGACGATGGTTTACGGTGAAGTGAGAAGCAGGACAAACCGAACCGCCGGCCTTCATGTGGAGGAACGGAAGTCCCATGCCGTCAGTACGGAAGTAAGCGTTCTGCACACCTACGTTCTCCTCCTCCGTAGCCTCAACGAGCGCGGCTCCGGCACCGTCGCCGAAGAGCACGCAGGTGGTACGGTCGCGATAGTCAACGAGCGACGACATCTTGTCGGCTCCGATGACAATCACTTTCTTGCAGCGTCCGCTCCGTATCATCGACGAAGCCATGTCGAACGCATAGAGGAATCCGCAGCAAGCAGCTTCAAGGTCGAATGCAAAAGCATTCTTCAGTCCCAGCTTACCCAGTACGATTGAAGCCGTGGAAGGGAATTTGTAGTCAGGCGTTGTAGTGCTGACGATGAGAGCATCGATGGTGTCAGGATCCGTGCCGGTCTTCTTCAGCAACTGCTTGGCTGCCTTGCGCGCCATATAGCTCGTGCCGAGACCTTCCTCGGCAAGGATGTGACGCTCCTTAATGCCGACGCGAGTCATAATCCACTCGTCGCTCGTGTCAACCATGCGCGACAGCTCCTCGTTGTTGAGGACATAGTCGGGCACGTATCCGCCGATGCCGGTGATTATCGCGTTGATCTTTCCCATCGATTATTCAGCAACTTCCTTTACGACTGCCACCTTACCTCTGTAATATCCGCAGGTCGGGCATACTGTATGATAAACATAATAAGCGCCGCAGTTAGGGCATACTGCCAGTGTAGGAGCTACTGCCTTATCATGAGTTCTTCTTTTGAGTGTACGAGTCTTTGACTGTCTTCTTTTAGGATGTGCCATTTTCTTTTAATCTTTAATTATTGTTTTTAATTTTTCCAATTCACTCCAACGCGGATCCACCGCCGTCACTCCGTTCTCCTCGCTGCTTCGGGCAGCCGAGTGCTCTTCGAGAGCCTTTATCATGACAGGATTACATTTGCCAGGTGCATGCACGTGTCTGACGGGAACGGCAAGAGCAATGAATTCGTATATGAGCCACGCCACGTCGATGATGCCTTCGCTCTCATCCACGATAACGAGGTCTTCGTATTCTGAACATTCGTCACCAAACTTAGCCACGATGTGGTTATGTGTCTCGATGGACTGCTCCATGTCGTCCAGACACAAGTCGCAAGCCACCGTCACATTGCCTGAGATGGAGAAGTCGAGCTCGAAATAGGCCGACGAACGGCGCACGTCCAGACGCACGAGCACGTCGCCTCCACTCACTTCCGAGCCGCCGATGGCACTGAAGTAAGCATCGCCGAGGTCATACTCAAACGTTGTGACGTCGGTCTCCAACCCTTTCAAATCTATTTTAAAAGACTCCAAACTGAACATCGGGCTAATATGGATAGTCTGTGCAGACATTCCGCCGCGCCGAAACAAGATGTTTCAAACGCACGCAGACATTTACTGCCTTTGGGATGCAAAGTTACAAATTATTTTCATTCCAGCATATAAAAAATCAAAAAATCATATTATTTAACCCAAATAGGCCGTTTGTGGCCCTGAAAATTCCATTTTGTCGCCGGCCGACAGGTTTGACGGCTTTGCCGGGAGCGTGGCTGGACAGGTAGGGAAACAACGGCGGACGTGATGCCGACAAAAGGACAGGAAACGGCGTACGGACTGATGATATCATATAAAACAAAAAAAGTAGCAGACCTAAAACAAAAAGATATGTTCAAGGATAGCAACTGATGATATCATATAAAACAAAAGGTAACGGACCGACAATAGATTTTGAGTCTTAGCGTCAGCCACCGGCAACCTGTCGTCCATGCCGCTGTTTCACGCTCATTTTTACCAAAACAAGCATGCAAAAACATTGCGCCGTAAGGCCGGAGTACTTCAGCCGGACGTGCCCAACCGCCGGTAAATGCCCCACCCGTACTGCGCCCGTCTTTGCAAATTTCCGTTAACATCCGCTCACAGTCAGGACACGGCATTTAACATTCCGATTTTCTCATTCCAGAAAATCTCCGACCGAAAAATGCCTCCCGAAAAGCCCGTTCCGGGCATTTCGCAACCCCGCTTCGCACCGTCGGTTCTGCGAAAGAGCCCATTTCGCACTCCGATTAAGCCCATTTCACGGCCTGATATAGGCCATATCACCACCCGAAATGGCCCATATCGGAGGCTGAAATAGGCTCTTTCGCAGAACGAAGAAAATGCATCCGCGTCATCGTTTACCGTAAACCGCTGTCAGACAACGGTTTACAAAAATCGCGAAATTTTGCGGTTTTTCGCGCAAAATTCCGCCGCGAATGATTTCAGACGAATTTTGGGCGATTTTAAAAGCGAAAATTTAACGTCTCCGTCCGCATTTTTCGTTTTTTTTATCATTCGGCGTATTGTTTTGCAGTGCACTTATGTCCGTATTGTCTTAATGTGCCTGTTGGCGGCGCTACGCGAACTGAACAGATAGCGGTATGAAGCCGGACGACTGATTGAAATTAAAAAACGCGCGATTCATTTGCGCAAGTTGATGTATTTTCGTACATTTGTATAATATAGGATACGGTTCGGCATAGACAATACTGGTAAAACTTCGTTTTCCCGCTTTGTCTCTGCTCTCACCTTTCACTATATTTGTATAATATAGGATACGGTTCGGCATAGACAATACTGGTAAAACTTTGTTTTCCCGTCTTGGCTCTGCTCTCACCTTTCACTATATTTGTAAAATACATAAATATGCGGACACTAAGATGCGCAACAGGATATAATTCCACGAAGACGCACGCATCTTATTACGATGATAACAGAAATCCAATATACTAACCCTCAAAAGCAATAATGCCAACATGAAACCAGAAGCTATCAGCAAAAGACGGACGGCACTGCTCGCCGCACTGTTTGCAGGCGCGCTGTGCACATTCGGACAGGTCACGACCGACTATGACGAGTTGCCCAACCCCACCGCAACCGACGCCAAAGCGTGGAGCGCGGTGAAAAGTATCACCGTAGGATGGGGCGACACAGACACCCGTTACAAAAAGGAACTGCCCGCCGGGACAAACGCCCGCAGCATAAGTCTCACGGCATGGCGGGGCGAGAAAGTGTCGGCGCAGCTCGCAGTGAGCACGCCGGAGAAGCTCTCCGCACTCACCTTCGAGGCAGGCGACCTCACCGGCTCAGCCTCAACAATAAACAAGGCGAACGTGCGGACGGCATTCGTGAGATATGTAATGGCGGACGAACTGCAGAAGGACGGACAGAACACATGCAGCGGCCGCAACCAGGATGAGTACAGACAATTTCTCGTGGCCGACCCTATCGACCACCTGACGTCCCGACTCGACATGGAGCCCAACACCACCCGCTGCGGATGGGTGAGCATAAGCGTGCCGCGCGACGCCAAGGCCGGCACATACAGCGGCACCGTAGAGGTGAAGGCCGACGGCAGGACTGTAGCGTCGCTGCGACTCAACGTGAAGGTGAAGAACCGCACGCTGCCGTCTGCCAAGGACTGGAAGTTTCACCTTGACCTGTGGCAAAACCCGTACGCCGTGGCCCGTTACTACAACGTGGAGCCGTTCAGCGACGAGCACTTCAGACTCATGCGCCCCATAATGCAGCTGTATGCCGACGGCGGTGGCAAGACGATAACCGTTCCGATAACCCATCGTCCGTGGAACGGACAGACCTACGACGCGTTCCCGAACATGATAACGTGGATGAAGAAGGCCGACGGCACATGGGCGTTCGACTACACCGCGTTCGACAAATGGGTGGAGTTCATGACAGGTCTCGGCATCAACAAACAGATAAGCTGCTACTCCATGATTCCGTGGAAGCTGTCGTTCACTTATCTCGACCAGGCCACCAACTCGTTCAAGGCCATCGACGCCAACCCCGGCGACAAGGCCTACGAACAGCTGTGGACGGAGATGCTACGCTCGTTCGCTGCTCATCTGAAAGAGAAAGGTTGGTTCGACATCACCTATATAGCCATGGACGAGCGCCAACTGAAAGACATGCTCGCCACGCTCGAGGTGATAAGCAAGGCGGACAGCGGCTTCAAGGTGGCGCTCGCAGGCTCATATCACAAGGAGCTGGAGGACAAGCTCGACGATTACTGCGTGATAATAAACGAGGACTTCCCTGCCGAGAGCATCGCCCGCCGACGTGCCGCAGGCATGAACTCCACGTTCTACACATGCTGCACACCGCCGCGCCCCAACACCTTCATACAGAGTCCGCCGGCTGAGTCGGAGTGGTTGGCATGGCACAGCGCAAAGGAAGGGCTCGACGGATACCTGCGCTGGGCATTCAACAGTTGGACGGTGAGTCCGCTCACCGACGCCTGCTTCACCGCATGGCCGGCCGGCGACCCGTTCATTGTCTATCCCGACGGACGCAGTTCGATAAGGTTTGAGCGTATGACTGAGGGCATACAGCAGTATGAGAAGGTGCGCCTGCTGAAGGAGGAAGCACATGGCAAAGGCAACAAATCGATGCTGAAGAAAATAGAAAAAATCCTGTCGGCGTTCGACAAGAAAAATATCGACAAGATGACAGCCGCCGAAGCTGTGAACAAGGCGAAGGCCGCCATAAACAAACTCTGACTTGACCGACACACCGCGACAATATGCGAAGACCGTGGCACTGAGGCTCTCAGCCTGTGCCACGGTCTTCTTCGTTATACGTTCCGCAGAGATATACATGCCGTCACCGTGCCGCGGCCATGCCCGTATCGCGCAGAATAAATATCAAGACCTACTATGATGAAACGTAAAATCCATCTGCCCGTCCCGTACATCGCGCGCAGGAGACAGACAGATGTCACAGGGTTACGATCAACGCAACCGCGGATTATTCATCTGTTGCTTTCTTTTTAAGAAATATATTCACCGTGTTCTCGCCTGAAGTGCCGCCTTTATTCACCACGACCGACTCTATATCGTCCGGCGAAATGGCTTCAATCTCTTCCTTTGTCACGGTCTTGCCGTCAATCATGTAGGTGGGTTCTTCCTCCATGTTGTAAACCTCGACATTAGTTGATTTGTTTCCTTTACTGCTCAACTTGACAAGACTCATATCCATCACGTCACCCACTGCCGCAGGATTGCCCTTTTGGTTTATCGTAATAGTATTCACCTTGCCTGCCGTTGCCTTATTTTCTGAAGAGGCGGAAGAAGCAGAAGACTCATCGGCAGACTTTTTCAGTGTAACGATTAACGCACCACTTTTTCCCTTATCACCATAAATTACGCTGGCATTTTTTCCTTCTATAACAGTAAAAGATTCTATATTATCAATGTCTATTTTATACAACTCTTCTTTATTTGTCAAGCGTCCGTTGATACATACAAGTATATCGTCAGGGATCGGTTTGGAAAAACCACTTATTAATGACCTGACCGAATCGTTCGACTCTACTCTCGCACGATCTGACACAGACTTTTTTCCAAAAACAGCTTCTATCAACGATGTCTCGTTCTCACTATTTGTGTCTGCCTTAACTATCATCGCGCCGGCTTCAGACACAACCTTACCACTCTCCTGCGCTACCTCACCGGCCATCTTTGTGGCTGCCGGAGTGGCAAAGACGATTACAGACACTGCGGCCAAAGGGAGCACTATGGCTGCCTTGACACGGTTCCACGGATTTGATTTTTTCATTTTCATCATAGTTATACGTTTCTTTAAGTTAGTTTGGTTCAGGTTGTTTGCCATGGCGAAAAGGCGTTCGCCTACTGCCTTGCGTATGAGAAGGAGCTGATAGCCGGATGCATCGACGCCCTGGCGGAGCACTGCGTCGTCGGCCTCATACTCGTGAACGTCGCGCAGCTCGGCACGCAACAGCCACGCCGCCGGCGAGAACCAGCAGAACATTATTATGGTGTTGCACAGAGCTATATCTACAGAATGATGGTGGCTCACGTGTGCCTGCTCGTGTATCACTATCTCCCTGGCTCCCGACAGGTAGTCTTTCAGACTGATTACTATGCGGTTGAACCAGCTGAAAGGTGCCGTGTCGCCACTGACTACGGTCACCAGCATGCCGCAGGTCTCGCACAATCGTCCGCTACGGAGAAGCATCATAAGACGCACCAGCGACACAACCGACCGCACCAACAGCAGCACGAAACCGGCAATCCACACCAGCGTGAGCACTTGTATGAACGTAAGCCCCGCCCCATCGCCGTCCGCCACGGTGGCAGTCTGTACGAATGTCGCCTCGGCAAGGGCGATGGTATGATGGACGGGAGCCGGCGTCTCCAGCGTGATGTGCAGAAGAGGCAGCAGGAGAGCGGCCGCCTGCATCGTGAGCAGCACACCGCGGTTGAAGGCGTGAAAGCTCTCACGGCTGAGCAGCAGTTTGTACGTCAGATAGAAAACGGTCTGAAGCACTGCCACCTTTATTATATATACGAAGAACATTCCCATATTTATTTTGTTTTCAGATTAGTATTTCCTGTTTGTCCAGTCCGGCACATGGCTGCGGCAGAAGCGCAATGCAGCGTGCCGACAAAGGCGCATTGCTATTTGTCTTTCACCATGTCGATGAGTTTCTTCAGGTCATCCACGGTGAGGTCTTCCTCCTTGACAAGCGACGACACGGCGTCGAGATATGAGTTGCCGAAGAACTTACGTATGACGTTTTTCAGCGATCCGCGGCTGTACTCCTCACGGCTCACCGTGGCGAAATACTGGAAACAACGTGCCGACAATGCCCTATGAGACAGGAAACCCTTCTCCTCGAGTATGTGCACAAGCGTTGACAGAGTGTTCACATGAGGCTTCGGGTCGTCATAACAACTCTGAAGCTCACGTATCTGCATGTCACCGCGATTCCAGTAATGATTCATTATCTCTTCTTCCTTGTTCGTAAGTGTCTTCATAATAGTTTCTGTTGTTACGATGACAAAGTAACTAAAACTTTTAGTTGAATACAAGAAAAAGGAGTTAATAAAACTAAATCGTTTAGTTATTTAACTAATTCTTTTAGTTGAACAAGCGTTTTCTTATACAAATTCGGAACAATAACGCCTGACTATCTGCTTTATGCGTACAACTTGTCGAGAACATTTCATATAAGCATAGCCAATAACATTCTCGTTATTGTCAGCCATATCAGTAGCACAATATGCCATATCGGGCACTAACTTCCAGTCTGAATCACTCGAGAACAAGGTTCAGACTTCTACCGGTTAGCCCTATACTTAATAATACAAACACGATTAATACCGACAATTTTCACAGAAACCTTTTATTCTAATAATCTGCTAAACAGCAGTATATCAATGCATTACGAATAAATTCCGCGGAAAAACCGCGGAAAAACCGCGGAAAAGTCGCGGAATTTTCAGCACAAAACCCACTGTTTTTCTTTGTTAAATCCTATACAGCCTCTTTCTTTCAGTTTCTTCAACAGATAATCAATCTTGTTCTTCTTCTGTGTGTCATCCAACACATCCGACAGCTTTCCTGTCAGCAATCCGTTTATATCTTTGCGTGAAGCCTTACCGAATTTATTTAAATATTCAAGTATCAGTTTCATAAAGTATTCATCATCAAAACTCCGGTTCTTTATATACTGTCCCTTCAAGTTTGCGTCCTTTGTCTTTGAAACCACTTTATGAGCAAGATAAAAGTTTGGTTTACGACCTTCTATAAATCTGCGTTTTCTCAAATAAGCGGCCTGTTCATCGGTTATGCACTTTTTCTTCTGCACTTTGTCAAGCAACATTATATCATCAAGATGCAATTCTGGATTGTCCGTCAATATACGAGCAAAGTTTTCATCAATAACCTTTCCTATTATCGTCACCCTTACCTTGTTGTCCGACAAGTCATATTCCGGCATAGGAAACAGCCTCATCCGCTGGTTGACAAACATCTTTTTAATGCCACCACCTTCTGTTTCAATCATATTCAGGTTACGCATTGCTTCCACGAGAAAACGATTACGATAAACCGACTCCGGGCAATCTTTCGTCACAACATTCTCAACACTCTCCGGCAAGAACGTTCCATAGTTTTGAAATATAATATGATCATCCTCATATTCCACTACTTCTATTCTTGCACATTTAGTATAATCCTGGTGTGCTATTGCATTGTTCAGTGGCTCACGGATGTTGAACATATCATAACGCAACATCTCATCAGGGAACATCGAGTCCGGGCGTACAAGTCTGTATTTGACATTACGCACTTTATTATAAAGTTTGTCAACGCTTAACAATAAGGGCATAGACAGTATTTCGTAATCTTTGTTCTGGGTTGCTCCTACCTCGCGCAATGACCAACGTATGCAGGCAACGTACGGAGTTAGCAGATGTTCGCTCTCTTCTTTACCCAACAAGACTAAAGCCGTGCGGGTTATCTTACCGTTAATTGTAATTTTTGCTTTATCAAGAAACTTCGTATCGTCCCATGCTGATATTTCCGCCTTGCGAAACGGATTCCTTTTTGTGTACTCCTTACGCGCCTTCTCAATTGCCTCCGGATCAAGGTCTGCAATCGTGGCGTCCTCAACAACCGCGACGCTCCAGTCGTCTGTTATGACAAGTTCTGTCAAAATAGACCGCAGCCTGTCGTCAGTCATCCCAACCAAAGAGTCTCCGATGCGTTGCCAAGCCTTGTTGTGCGCATAAACAGGCAGACGCGGTTTATGTTTGGGTATTGTTATTATCCATACTTTTTCACCTGTGTCTTCTGCTGTAAGCTCATCTATATTCAGTTCTTCGGAGGATATATTCCTACATTTCTCCACAATCTTTGCCTTTGCCGATTCTATCGTGTAATTTCCAAAGTCCTGGATGCCAACCACATCGAAAGTTTTGTCCTGTATTCCGATAACTATCGCACCGCCATTCATATTGGAAATGGCTGACACATACGACACCACATCATCGCCTTCATGTCCGCAAAGGCTGTTTCTAAGATTTTTATATTCTTTTCAATCACATCCTTCGTTTTCGCGAGGATATTGTATTCGTACGTATTCCGAAATTTCTTGCTTTGTCATAAAAGGAACTTTTCAACAGACTTTCAATACACAAAGATATAAAATGTAAATGGAATGAATAATAGCGCAGCATCATTATTATTCAATATTTTATTCAACAACACTTACATCCATTCATATCAGAATGTTGTTTGTATAAACATTACCACAATAATCGTAAATGACCGGGTAATTAAGGTTTTATATTATTATTTCTATTTCCTCAACTCTATCCTGAACGTCGTACCGCGTCCCGGCTCCGAGCTTTTCACGTATATCCTACCGTGGTGATACTCCTCCACGATGCGCTTTGCGAGCGAAAGGCCGAGGCCCCAACCGCGTTTCTTCGTGGTGAAACCCGGGCGGAACACGTTGCCGAGATTCTTCTTCGCTATGCCCTTGCCCGTGTCGCTCACCTCGACGGCCGTGCGTCCCGGCTCGTCATAAACGGTTATGGTGATGCTGCCCTCGCCGCTCATGGCATCGACGGCGTTCTTGCAGAGGTTTTCGATCACCCACTCGAATAGCGAGGCATTGATGTTCACAATCACATCGGTGTCGGGGAAGCAGCA
>ULPL01024471.1_pt1 | contig 12158 bp, 7 predicted proteins | sample 1953481 | NCBI WGS metagenome assembly ULPL01 (sample SAMEA4835628, study PRJEB28245) | human gut metagenome | biome: gut microbiome; material: fecal sample | place: Denmark | collected 2008 | reverse complement strand
CCTGAAGATAGCGGAGGAAGCGGCAGCCGGTACAGACGACAGTTTTCTCGACTTCAGGCTGGCCGCAGCATTGGCACAGATGAACATTATGACGGGACATCACGACCTGATTATGAAATACCGCCGCATGGAACTCGACGCAGCGCAACGCACCGGAAGCACAGACCACGTTGCACGGGCATGGAACGACATGGCGACGGAGTATATGCGGATAAACCGTACCGACAGTTTCATGGCGTGCATGAACCGTTGCCGGCCGTTACTTCCTAAGGCAGGACCGGAGGTGCAGTCGCTCATACGCACCAATCTTGGCTGTTACTACATGAACCGCGGCGACACCGCGCGTGCCAACCGGCTGCTGACGATGGCTTATGTGGGTTGTCCTGACCGTATGGCGTCGCTCCGTCTGGGCGACATATACGCCGCTGCAAACGACATGAAGAGGGCTGAACGGATGTGGTATGACGCCACCGACTCCGACGTGCCGGCCATAAGCAAGAGCGCACTGAAGAAACTCATAACACTCGCTCGCATAAGAAACGACGAGAAATCGCAACTGTTTCTGAGCGACAGACTCAACAACGTGTACGACCGTGACGTATCCACCGAGACGGCAAGCTCGCTCGTGGAGTTGCAGAATAACTACGACAGCCGACGGAGCGAACGTATCTACCGTGCGCAGATGATGCGTCTGGGTGGCGCGGCGGCCATACTGATAATGGCACTGGCGGGATTTCTGGTTTATCACCGCCGCAGAGTCAGCCACTACGGACGCGTGATAAACAGGCAGAAACTGACGCTCAAGGAACTGAACGCCGGCTACACGCGCGACCTTGAGAACTATCGCGCCCTGCGACAGCGGCTCGACGAACTGCAACAGGCAAGGGAGAAGGACGTCAGACTGATTGAGGAGAAGACGCACGAACTTGAGAAAATGCAGGCGCAACTGGCGGGATATCAGAACGACCGGCGCAATCCGGAGCAGTGGAATATGGAGGACCGGTTGATAAACGCCGACTGTGTGTATGCCCTACACCGCCTGGCTTCAGTAGGACGGACGGCTGAAAAACAGGACTGGGACGCGCTTCATCAGCTGACGAACAGCTACGACGGCAGACTGAACACGCTGTTCGCCGAGCACACCAAGCTATCGCCCAACGAGATAAACGTAACCATACTGACACGCCTGCGCTTCATACCTACGGAGATTGCGGTGCTGACGGGCATGTCGTCGCAGTCGGTCACCAACACAAGGGCGCGTCTGCTGCAAAAGATATTCGGCGTGAAAGGTGGCGCAAAGGAGTTCGACGACCGCATAAGAAACATTTAAACGATATACCGGAAACGCAGTAACATAGCCTCAAAAACCGCTCCACGTCAAAGAATAACGAACACACAGAATTGGTCTAAAGGGAATATTACAGACAGAAACGCAGAAGTGTATATTTATACTGAAGCACTTCTGCAAGCGAATAAATATGCAATCATAAGGCCGGAAAAACTCTGTCAGAACCTTCGGACGACCGATCGGACACGAATTCCCGAATTTTTGACTTTTCATTTAAATCTCTGATATACAACTGTTTGCGCACAAACGTGCAGCAAAAACAGCTTATTGCTCTTGCGAAAGAGCCTGTTTGAAGGTGTCGGAAAATGCGTTCCGCACCCTCAAACAGCCTTTATCATTCTCCGAAATGGGCTTTATTGTGCTCCAAAATGGCCTATATTGCGCTCCGAAATGGGCTTTATCGCACCCTGAAACGGGCTTTATCGTAGGCCGGAAAGCACTCTTTCGCAAACCGGACTGCTGCATCATATACAAAAACCGACATTCTAACACAGCGTGCCATCTACTTTTTCGTATCGTCATACTGCGATTTTATGTCCACATTCCGGTGTCCGGAATTGTACCGAAAAGCCCTATTTTGCTGCGAATGTATATATTAATCCGGTTAAAACACATAATTCGCGCCATTTCACTTCGTTTTCATCATTTCGTGTTACGGCTTCGAAAACGGCTTAATCGCACCGAAAAGCGATTGCCACGTGGCCGATTTCCCAGTTTCTTTTTCCGGATTTCGATTTACGGATGAAGTTTTTTCTGACGTCTATTTTGTATAATTATGCAAAACACGGACATTGTATGATGTTCCATACACCCAATAAATGACTGATATTTCCCTTTCATTTACATACCCGTTACTGTACGGACAATTGTCATTCGAGAGGTATTGGCAGACGACTTGCTATGCTTCAGCCACTACATACGCCGCACACGGCACATCGTTTTGCTGCTATACCGTTGTTCTTACATCCGCCGTCAGAGCAAGGCGGGCAATTCAACGATGTCAGATATCTGCCTGAGGCGTTCGTGAGCGAACTCTTCCGTGTGTTCATATTTCCACGTTACGTGGAACGGAACATACACCGCCGAAGCACCTATCGACAGCATCGGCGCTATGTCGCTCTTGAAAGAATTGCCCACCATCAGCAAACGACGCGGCTCAACACGCAGCGTACGGCAGAGCGACAGGCAGGTTGCCTCGGTCTTGTCGGTCACAACCTCAACGTGAGAGAAATATTGCGACAGTCCGGAACGCATCAGTTTACTGTGCTGATCGAGCAATTCGCCCTTGGTGAACACCACGAGACGATAGCCTTTCAATGCCTCGAGAGCCTCACGCACGCCGGGAAGCGGAGTGGCGGGAAGACGAAGCAGCGACTTGCCCAGATCCACAATGCGCGCCACATCGGCAGCAGCCATGCGGTAACCGCTGAGCCGCAGGGCGTTCTCCACGAGCGAAATGGTGAATGCCTTGCCGCCGTATCCAAGCAGGGACATATTGGATGTCTCAACGGCGAAAAGCTCGTCGGACACCGTTTTGGCGTCGGCGTATGGCGAAAGTATGTCGCAATAGCGGCGCTCCACGTCGGAAAAGTGCGACTGGCAGTCCCAAAGCGTGTCGTCGGCATCGAATGCTATGACGTCTATATTTTCGAATTTTCTCATTATTATATATGTTGTGGTCGGGCGCCATGCGTGCTTCCATCAAACGAGGGGAAGCATACGGCACAGCGAAGTGCGGCGTTCAGCGGAACTGTCTCTCCGCCCAGTCGCCACGATCGAGGTTGCGGTAGGATATGGCTTCGGCCAGATGCTCGGGTTTCACCTTCTCACTGCCGGCAAGGTCGGCAACGGTGCGCGCCACCTTCAGTATGCGGTTGTATGCGCGTGCCGACAGACTCAGCCGCTCCATGGCGGTGCGTAGGAGGGCAACGCCCTCGGCGTCAGGCTCGGCAAAAGTGTGTATCATGCGCTCGGACATCTGCGCGTTGCAGTGCACTCCCTTGTAAGGGCGGAATCGTTCTTCCTGTATCTGACGCGCGGCGATGACACGTTCGCGTATGACGGCGCTCGATTCGCCAGGCGCTGTCTTCGATATGTCCTTGAAAGGCACGGGAGTTATCTCTATCTGAATGTCTATTCGGTCGAGCAACGGACCGGATATCTTGCTCATATACCGCTGTATCTGACCAAGAGTGCACACACAGTGATGGGTCGGATCGCCGTAGTAGCCGCACGGACAAGGGTTCATCGAGGCGACGAACATGAACGAACAGGGAAATTCGATGGTGTATTTTGCGCGCGAGATGGTTATCTTGTGGTCCTCCAAAGGCTGGCGCAGCACCTCGAGAGTGGATTTGTTGAACTCGGGAAGCTCGTCGGCAAAGAGCACGCCATTGTGCGCAAGAGATATCTCACCGGGCTGCGGATTGACGCCACCACCCACGAGAGCCACCTCTGATATGGTGTGATGCGGCGCGCGGAACGGGCGTTGCGATATGAGCGAAGTGCCGCGTCCGAGCTTTCCCGCCACGCTGTGTATCTGCGTAGTCTCGAGACTTTCGCTTAGAGAGAGCGGCGGAAGGATGGACGGCAGACGCTTTGCCATCATCGACTTACCGCTTCCCGGCGGACCTATCATAATCATATTGTGGCCTCCTGCAGCCGCAACCTCAAGCGCACGCTTCACGTTTTCCTGTCCGCGCACGTCGGCAAAGTCGAGGTCGAACTTGTATTGCTGCTCGTAGAATTCGCGTCGTGTGTCGATGACCGTCGGTTCGGGATGCTCCTTACCGGTGAGAAACGCGATGACATCGCGTATATTCTCCATGCCGTAAACCTCGAGATTGTTCACCACGGCGGCCTCGCGCACGTTCTGCTTAGGCACTATCAGTCCCTTGAACTTCTCGGCACGGGCACGTATCGCGATGGGCAACACACCCTTGGCAGGCTGCAGATTGCCGTCAAGACTCAGCTCGCCGACCATCATATAACGGTCGAGCTCTTCGGAAACAATGCTTCCCGCCGCGGCAAGAATGGCAATGGCGAGAGGCAGGTCGAAGCTGCTTCCCTCCTTGCGCAGGTCTGCCGGCGCCATGTTTACGGTTATGTCGGCATGCGGAAACTTGTATCCGTTATACTGAAGGGCAGACGCAATGCGGTCGCGTCCCTCACGTACGGCCGTGTCGCCAAGGCCTGTGAAGTGGTACATCACCCCACGGTTGAGGTTCACCTCAATGGTAACGGTCGTAACCTCAAGGCCGTTCACGGCGGCACAATAAGTCTTTACGAGCATCTAAAAAGGTTTTATGGTGTCAATCAATTATTAAGCTGATCCTTCAGCTGTTCCATGTTTAGGTTGCGCGCGACAACGCGTCCGTTCTTCACGACGATGTTGTCGGGCACATAACTGAATGCCAGTGTTCTGAAAAGTTTGCCGTTCACCATGTCGCCGTCGCACACAACATCGACTTTGAGCATGTTATTCTTAATTATATTTCGGCAGTCGTCGATGGATGCATCCACCGAAAGACCAATCAATGTGAAGTTTTTCCCTTCGTTGTCTCTAAGCAACGACAACTGGCGGAGCATGTTTATGCTCTCATAGCTCCACGAAGCCCACACGCATACAACGGCAGTGGGTGTGGCAGAAAGGCTGGCAGCGGTAAGCGTCTTGCCGTCGATGGTCTTGGCAGAGAAAGCGGGCACCGGCGCACCTATCTTTGAGCTGCCGCGTCCCTTTATCTGTTGTTGCAGCTGACGGAGATATCCGTATTTGCTCTGATGCTTGATCATCAGGCTTATAAGCTCGTCGGCCACGGCGAGGTCGGGATTGGGCGACTGTATGAAGTAGCGGCGCACGAGATAAGCTCCGACCATCGACTCAGGATGATCGAGGACGAACTGGCGTGCGTATTTCCTCGCTTCGGGAGGCGACGCGGATACAATCTGCTCGCGGAAGGAGTTCATCAGCTTGTTGTCGTCTGTTCCCTTCACTTCCATCTCCTTCAGATTGGACGCGCTTCCCTTTATTTCCACCGTCTTTCCCGGCTCTGCGAACACCGGCTGTTCGGTGAAGTTGGGGAATATAATCATAAGAGTCATCGGGCGGCTGCACGGTATCTCGTAAGTGAAACGTCCCGCCTCGACCTTTATCGTGTCGATTTTTCCGTTGTCGCCGTCAGGACTGTAAACATAAAACTCACCCTGGTTGAGGTGGAGCAGACGACCGTCGATCTTGAAATGTTTATCGTCGGTCGAGCACGACACCAAAACCAGGGTGAGCAGAAAGAAATATATGAGTTTTCTCATTTACTTCAGTATGGACAGTTCCAAGTCGTTGTCAGCGTATGCCTTCAACGAAGGATCTTTCTGAAGAGCCTCTTTCAGATAAGAAGAAGTTGCGAACTTGTTAGCCTGACGAGCTGCAACGATAGCGTGCAGATAGGCAGTCATTCCGTTCTGAGCAGGCACTTTGTCGAGAGTAGCGGTAGCTGCGGCGTAGTTCTTGTTAAGGAGCTGAGCCAGAGCAGCGCTGTTGGTATTCACGTCACCGAAGTCTTTTTCAGCCTGAGCGTAGTTGCCTTTAGCGATGTTGAGCACACCGAGTGCGTAAGAAACATTCTCAGAGCCGGCAGCCTTTGCGATGTCTGCCTCAGCCTCCGCAACGTTTCCGTTGATCAGGTTGATGAGTCCGCGGTTAGCATAAGCCTCAGCAGCGTTGTTGTCTATGCGCAGAGCTTTCTCTACATAAGAAGCGGCAGCCTCTTTGTCACCCTTAGCCAGGCTCAGAGAAGCCAGGTTGTTGTATGCGCGGTAGTCGCGGTCGTAGAGCTCGGCAGTCTTCTTATAGATTTCCTCTTTCTTAGCGTTGTCGTCAACGAGAGTTGCTGCATAGAGCAGTTCGTCAGCGCTCAGCTTTGTAGGATCCTCAGCATACTGCTGCTGTATCTGTTCGTCGCTGCGTCCGATTGTCTCATAGTTGATGATAAGACGTGCACGACGGAGTTCAGGCAGGATGCCGTCAGCCAGCTCACGGAATACGGCCGACATGTTGCGAATCTGCTGTTCGCGCTCCTCCGGGTCCTTATACATTGACAGAACGCGCAGAACTACTTCCTTGTCCTGAAGGTCTGAAGCCTGAACGAGCTTCTGGAAGCCTTCCCAGTCCTGTGCTGTGTAATGAGCGTCAACGCCTGTGCTCACGTTAGTCTTCTTGAGCTGGTCTTTTACATATTTCTCAGAAACGTCCTGACGTTTAGAAGCCAGTTTGTCGTTGAACTTAACACCACCTTCCGGTGAAGCGTAAGCCTGTACCTCAACGTTCTGTATGTTGAGACCCTCGCGGTCGTCGTTGATCTTCTTCAACATCTTAACGAACTCAGTAACCGAGTTGTTCTTCAGCTCGCTCTTGCGCAGGTTAGCCTGGTTGATGAGGAACTTGATGTTAGCTTCCTGCTTCTGTGCTCTTACGCGCTGGAATGAATCAGGAGCTATGCAACCGCCGTCTGTGAGGATGGTCTTCTTGTAAAGCTCTGAAGTAGAGATTACTCCGGTAGCCACTTTCACTGCCGGCACGTCATAAGTCTTCTTGCCCTTGCGTGCGTCGAAAGTGAGATACAACTCGCTCTGCTGCATTTCAGGCACATAGTCGAAGCTTGTCTTCATTGTGTAACGGCCACCCAGACGATATGATATGGTCTGATTGTTGCCCATAACCTTTTCTCCCTGGAAGGTAGCGCTTTGGCCTTTAGCCACCTGACCGTTGGCATAGCGCAGTTCTGGGGTTACAGTAACAGTCGCCTTTTTCTTCATGTACTTCTCCGGGAACATTCCACTTATCGTTGCCGGCACCTGTCCTGCCTGTGACTCAAGCGGGTTAGGAGTTACCGTAAAGTTATCAGCTGAGAGTGGTCCCATCTTTGAGCATGACGCAAAAACAAGTACGGAGCATGCTGAAAGGGTATAAATCAGATTTTTTCGCATAATAAAAGTTTGTTAAAATAAGTGCCGCGAGCGGGACTCGAACCCGCACAGCCATTTCTGGCCAAGGGATTTTAAGTCCCTCGTGTCTACCAATTCCACCATTGCGGCATCATTTTTGCAATATCGGTCGCGGTTTTACGGCTTGCCACACAGCATTTCTGTGTCTCGCCGCACGCGCCCGGCGGCCTCAGGCCTTCAATTATATTGTAAATGCAAAGTTAAGGTATTAAATCATAACATCCAAAACAATTTACACAATTTAATATTTTGGAATGGCATAAAATTCACTGTATGACTCAGAGAAAAAGAAAAAAATGACTGACAGCATGCCATTCTTCATGTCACAGCCATGCCGTCAGCCACATATACTATACATTCTCATATCTTATGTAAGAATGATTCCAATCGTACAATTCTACTGCGCACGCAAAGAATTAATACGTTCGTTACAGGTCCGTATTCTGTTCTCTGTACTTTCTATAACGCTCTTCAGATAAGCAGAATTAGGATCCTTTAGCTGTTGCGCCTTGTATTTTGCGAGCTGGCTCTCAGCATCCCGTCGCCTTGCCTCCCATTCAGCTATCTGCGAAGCTTTTCTTGATGATGAACCGGAAGACGACGATGTGCTCACCGCTGTGCCTCCGCTGTAAGTTGCAGCAGCTTTTCCTGAAGAGCCGGAGCCACTACCTCCGGTGACAGCATTGGCCGCACCCTGAATAAAGGCAGAGAGTATGCCACCCCAGAAAGCCGCGTTCTGCTGACGCTTCAGCTCCTGTTGACGCTGCAGTTCGGCCGCCTGCGCTGCCTGACGCTGCTTATAAGTATTAATCGCTGCTTCGTAACGTGCAACGCATTTGGGAATGCTGTCAAGATAAATATTTGTATAACGGAGATAAGTTTCTGCATTCTTTGCATAAGTGGTATCCCCTCCCTGCAAATAAGAATCGAATAAACTTGCCGATGTTTCAAACTGTTTTGTTGCAAGATCTATATCGAATGAAATATTCCTAATAAGGAATTCATGACCAGGTTTTTCTTCTATTATATATGAAATTGTGTTCATATTACTAATATGCTCCTTTGCTTTATTTTGCAAAGCCATTGCTGTAAAGAATTTAGCCCAAGGCTGTTCCACTCCTTCATGAGCATAGAATGATATTACATTATCGTATTCCTGTTTCTCATAATATTCCTCGCCTTTGTCGCGAAAGGTTTCTTCATCCACCAAATCAGGAGTATATACGATATCTTCACCCATATCAGTCTTTTGAACATACCACCTATCATAAAAGTCATCATACCTTACGTTATTGAATCTGGGCGGTATGTGCAGACCATCAGCCATCATCATGAAACCGCCCTTCCTTAATATATTATCACTTTCTACTTCATATATACACCAATTACGTTCTTTTCCATATTTCTTTATAAATGAATCCTTATACCAAGCTGGAGCATATATACATACAGAGTTGATGTTTTCCTGAGGAATTAACGCCTTTCCTGACTGCGTAAGAAAGGCACTCTTACCATAACAATATGCAGAAACATAAGACGACATGATAATGTTGCTGACACGTGTTTTCTCTGCACCTATAAAGAAAAATCCCGGAATATACGCACACTTGTCATTCATTATGCTGTCGCGCAACACCTCGCCTGTCATTGAATATATACGACTTATGTTTCCCTTGGCATAAATAACGGCAGGCGCAGCCTCATGATATACCGCTACGGAGTCGCCGGTTTTCAGGCTCTGATTCTCATAGACCCAGCTTTTCCCCTCTTCTATCGCAGGACAGAAAATAAAGTCCGAGTATTCCGTCGGAACTATTATCTTGCCCGAAAGGTCGGCAAGCCCTACCTTATGATAACCTTTACTTATAGTAAACATCATGGTATTGGCATCCACCTTATACTTATATATGCCATCATAAACCGCCGGAAGAATAACGTTTCCGTTAATATCGGCACGTCCGATACGTTTATCCTTCGACGTGAGAAGCATGTAGTAAGTTCCGTCATCCTCCTGCTTTATCTCCACTTTCTTCAGTCCGAGCGACTTCTTCAACTCCTTCATCTTGTCCTTATGAGCCTTTTCAATGTCTTTAAGGCTCTGTGCCGGCGCCGCCACACACAACGTAAGCAACAATAATTGAATAAAATATCTGTTCATAACTAAATCTTTATGTCTTTCCTTAATCATTGATGAAAAACCGCAACCGCGGCAGGCGTTAGCCAGACTGACAGCCGCGGTTGCAGGAATCATTGCACCTTTCTATACAAAAAACTGAATTATATGATGCAGCGAAAATAATAAAATAATGTCATTAACGCAACCGGCCTCACCCGAACATGTGTCCGGAATGAGGCCGATAGTGCTCAGGCGGTTGAAAAAGATGCCTGAATGGTAAATTATTTATGCTTACGGAAAAACAAATACACCGTCAATTAGTTACAGACACTATTCCTGCTGGATTGTATGTAGCATGATATCGCGTGAGTGGATTGCCCTTGTCACCCTTGACAATGTTTCCACCAGTGTTCATATTGTACTCACGGTGACAAGTAGAACATGTTGCAATGCCTGTAGATGCCACGCTCAACGGATGACTTTTCACCGGAACCATGTCCGGATCGAAGCAGTTAGGGCACTCGGCGTCATAGGCATAGAACACGGCAGGTATATCCAAATTGCCATAGCCAAACCATATAGCATTATTCATTCCGAGCAGAACGGTCCTGCTATTATCTATAGCGTTGAATGGAACATCGTCAACCTGATTGCTTGCATTCGTGGAAAATCTGAATTTTTTTGCACCGCCCTTTATCACCGTAGTCACTTTACAGAATATGCCAACACCATGTACTGCACTGCCAAGGGTCGTAGGTTCGCCATGTCTGGAGGTTTCAAACACAAAGTAGCATGGATGAGTGCTATATTCAGATATTATGTCTCCGCACGACGGAAACATAAACGCCATAACCGCGGCGCACGCAACTGCAAACAATCTTTTTCTCATTTCAACAATTCCTTTTCTGCATTATCGGCACGGTCGAAGCCTATTGCGTTGTATATGCTCCTCATATACTCGGCTATGCGGTCGTTGCACAGGTTGCCCATGCTGCCCTCATGCGTATGGTGGATGTGGTGGTCGGCATGATAAGTGCCGTTCTCTATCTCCATGCCCACCTTGCGGTAAGCGTCGCGGAAAGGCATTCCGGCTGCGGCGAGACGGTTCACCTCCTCTACGGAGAACATCGGGTCGTACATCGGATTGTCGAGTATCGAGCGGTTCACCTCCATCTTATTAATAATGTATGCCGCCATGCGCAGACAGTCTTTCAGCTCGCCGAACGCCGGAAGGAACACCTCTTTTATTATCTGCAGGTCGCGGAAGTAGCCCACGGGCAGGTTGTTCATTATGAGAGTGATCTGTGCCGGCAGTCCCTGCAGCTTGTTGCACTTGGCGCGTATGAGCTCGAACACGTCGGGATTTTTCTTGTGCGGCATTATGGAGCTGCCCGTAGTGCACTCCTTCGGCAGCTTCACGAAGCCGAAGTTCTGGCAGTTGAACATGCACGCATCGAACGCCATCTTCGACAGAGTGCCTGCCACCGAGGCCATGGCGAACGCCACGTTGCGCTCGGTCTTGCCGCGTCCCATCTGCGCATACACCACGTTGTAGTCCATGGAGTCGAAGCCAAGCAGGCGCGTGGTCATGCTTCTGTCGAGCGGGAACGACGAACCGTAGCCCGCGGCTGAGCCGAGCGGATTGCGGTTGGCCATGCGGTAGGCGGCCTGAAGAAAGAGCATGTCGTCGGCCAACGACTCGGCATAGGCGCCGAACCACAGCCCGAACGAGCTTGGCATGGCTATCTGCAGATGGGTGTAACCCGGCATAAGCACGTCCTTGCACTGCTCGCTCTTCTCCAGAAGCTCGTTGAAGAGCGTCATCACCTCATCGGCCACCTCGTGCAGCTCGTGGCGTATGAAGAGCTTCAGATCCACGAGCACCTGGTCGTTGCGCGACCGTCCGCTGTGTATCTTCTTGCCCATGTCGCCCAGACGGCGCGTTAGCATCAGCTCCACCTGCGAGTGGACGTCCTCAACGCCCTCCTCTATCTCGAAGCGACCTTCCACGCAGTCGCGGTATATCTTTTTGAGTTCGGCGAGCAGGGCGTCCAGCTCGTCCTTCTCCATGAGTCCTATCGACTGGAGCATGGTGATGTGAGCCATCGATCCGAGCACGTCGTAGCGTGCCAGATACAAATCGAGTTCGCGGTCACGTCCCACTGTGAACCGCTCTATTTCGCGGTTCACCTCAAAATTCTTTTCCCAAAGTTTTGTAGCCATCTGTCAGTTTTCTTTCTCCGGCCCGTACGCCGAAGCGGTTGTTATTCGTAGTTTATAGCCTGCAGCACGTCGGCAATCTTCTCGATGCCCTGCTGCAGCGGTTTCTGCACCATGCCCTTTATGAACGGATTGAGTTCGGCCTTGATGGTGAGTTTCATCTTGCTCGATGTCGTTGTCACCGGCAGAATCTGAATCCACAGGTTGAAAGGCACGGGGCTCGACTCCGTTTCGAACTTGATGCACTTGGGCTCTTCGCGATTTACTATGCGCAGTTTCACGCTGCCTGCCGGCGGCACACTGATGGATATGGAGTCGTTGTCGAAGGTCAGATCCTTTATCTTGTCCTCCGGTATGCGGTTCTTCACTCTCTCGATGTTCTCGAGATTGCTGAGCATGTCATACACCTTCTGCTGCGGAAACTGTATCTGGCGTATGCTGCTTTCGAATGTTGTCATCGACATGATATGTGTT
>ULPL01045294.1_pt1 | contig 12314 bp, 8 predicted proteins | sample 1953481 | NCBI WGS metagenome assembly ULPL01 (sample SAMEA4835628, study PRJEB28245) | human gut metagenome | biome: gut microbiome; material: fecal sample | place: Denmark | collected 2008 | reverse complement strand
GCATTGGCGGTGACGGCCAAGCTGGAGCCTGCCATCGTGATGGGTCTCTCTGTGACCATCATTACGGGTTTCTCCAATGTCATCATTTCGCTCATCCGCCGTACAATCCCCAACCGCATCCGCATCATCGTGCAGCTGGTTGTAGTCGCTGCGTTGGTGACGATTGTGAGTGAAATCCTGAAGGCTTTTGCCTATGATGTGAGTGTACAGCTTTCGGTCTATATCGGATTGATTATTACCAACTGTATCCTGATGGGACGTCTGGAAGCCTTCGCCATGTCCAACGGTCCTTGGGAATCGTTCCTTGATGGTCTGGGCAACGGACTGGGTTATGCCAAGATTCTCGTCATTGTGGCGTTCTTCCGCGAATTGTTAGGTTCCGGCACATTGCTGGGTTTCCGCATCATCCCGCAGTCAGTTTACGATGCCGGTTATATAAACAATGGTTTGATGGTGATGCCTCCCATGGCTCTTGTGATTGTCGCCTGCATCATCTGGTGGCAGCGCAGCCGTCACAAGGAATTGCAAGACAAGTAACCGGCAAAGCCGCTATCAACCCCTTAATTTTGTAAATTATGGAACATCTGTTAAGTCTATTTGTTCGTTCGATATTTGTCGACAACATGATATTTGCCTTCTTCCTGGGTATGTGTTCATACCTTGCCGTGTCAAAGACCGTGAAGACAGCCGTGGGATTAGGCATTGCCGTCACTTTCGTTTTGGTGGTGACGCTCCCTGTAAACTATCTGCTGCAGACTCGTGTGCTTTCAGCGGATGGTATCTTTGGTATTGATCTCAGTTTCTTGAGCTTCATCCTGTTTATTGCTGTGATTGCCGCCATCACCCAGCTGGTGGAGATGGTGGTAGAGCGTTTCAGCCCTTCCCTCTATGCTTCATTGGGTATCTTCCTTCCGTTGATTGCCGTAAACTGTGCCATCATGGGTGCCTCGCTGTTTATGCAGCAACGCATCGTGAAGGGTGAATCTGACCCGCAGTTTATCGGTGGTGTGGCGGATGCCATCTCTTATGCGTTAGGTTCAGGTATCGGCTGGATGCTTGCCATCGTGGGCCTGGCTGCCATCCGCGAAAAGATGGCTTACTCCAATGTGCCTGCTCCGTTGCGGGGATTGGGCATCACATTCATTGTGGTAGGTCTGATGGCAATGGCCTTCATGTGTTTCTCTGGACTGAAGATATAATGAACAAAGAGTAATCGTAACGACATGAATACACAGTTAATCTTTGCAAGTATAGCGGTTTTCCTCTCCGTTATGCTGATATTGGTAATCGTCCTGCTGGTGGCCAAGAAATACCTGGTTCCTTCGGGCAACGTGAAGCTTACCATCAATGGGGAAAATACACTTGAAGTGGAATCCGGTTCCACCCTGCTGAACACACTGGCTGTAAATGGCATCTACCTGTCTTCGGCTTGTGGCGGTAAGGGCTCGTGTGGACAATGTAAGTGTCAGGTAATAGAAGGTGGAGGTGAGATTCTGCCTTCCGAATTGCCTCATTTCAACCGTAAGCAGCGTCAGGACCATTGGCGCTTGGGCTGTCAGGTGAAGTTGAAGGGTGACATGAGCATCAAGGTTCCCGAGTCGGTAATGGGTGTCAAGGAGTGGGAGTGCGAAGTCATCTCCAACAAGAACGTGGCAACCTTTATCAAGGAGTTTATTGTTGCATTGCCTCCCGGTGAGCACATGGACTTTATCCCCGGTTCGTATGCACAGATAAAGATTCCTACTTATTCCATGGATTATGACAAGGATATTGACAAGGACCTGATTGGCAAGGAATACCTTCCGTCGTGGGAGAAGTTCGGACTGTTTGGTTTGAAATGCAAGAATGACGAACCTACGGTACGTGCCTATTCGATGGCGAACTATCCAGCAGAAGGGGACCGCATCATGCTGACTGTCCGTATCGCCACTCCGCCCTTCAAGCCGAAACCCCAAGTTGGCTTCATGGACGTGATGCCGGGTATAGCTTCTTCCTACATATTCACGTTGAAGCCTGGTGACAAGGTGACGATGAGCGGTCCTTATGGAGACTTCCATCCGATTTTCGACTCCAAGCGTGAGATGATGTGGATTGGTGGTGGTGCCGGTATGGCTCCGTTGCGCGCACAGATTATGCACATGCTTCGCACATTGCATACGACTGACCGCAAGATGTCTTACTTCTATGGCGCCCGTGCACTCAATGAAGTGTTCTATCTGGAAGACTTCCTTCAGTTGGAACGTGATTTCCCGAATTTCTCTTTCCACTTGGCTTTGGACCGTCCCGACCCGGCTGCCGATGCTGCGGGCGTGAAGTATACTCCGGGATTTGTTCACCAGGTTATTTATGACACCTACTTGAAGGACCATGAAGCTCCTGAAGACATAGAGTACTACATGTGCGGTCCTGGTCCGATGAGCAAGGCGGTAGAGGGTATGCTCGACAGCTTGGGTGTTCCGATGAAGAACCTGATGTTCGATAACTTCGGTTGATATCCAGGATATGGTATAGTATGCAGGCGTAATGCCTGCCGTGATATGACAAAGCAGCGAAGCTTGACCCCGTTGGGAACAGCTTCGCTGCTTTGCGTTTGGTATGCCGGGTTTAAGAGTGAAGGCTTATGTTTTTTTGGGGAAGGTGTCCTTGTTCCATGGCACAATAATGAGGTTCTTTTGGAAACCATAAATCCCACCTTTATAGTGGGATTTATAGTTCTGAAACAGCTTTTTTTGATTTTCTAATTGAGCTTTTAGACCATTAATAATCAGTAAATAGTCTGTAGTGTACTTTCCTGATAGTTCAAAGGTAGTAATTTGGAAGCAACTATTCATCCTGAATGCAATTTCCAAATCACTACAGAATAAAATACCAACCCCATCTTCTTTAAGATAGCGTAATATACTCGAATTATTACGCTCCTTATTTTTCAAGTTTATATTGGATTGGCATACTTGAACTGGTATTTTAGTGGTAATATTAGCCTCGAACCCCCCAGTTAATCCATTCTGGATTACTTCCTCTGTAAGGCTTATCCAATTCTCTTACATAATCGCTATTAACGGCATCTCCATCAGAAAAATCTTCATATTCATTTTTTATTGATTGAATGTCCCTCCCGATACATCGAAGAACCTCTCGAAAAAAGCTTTCAGTTTGGCGATGACGCTTTTCTTCTTCTTTCCCCTGTCGTTATCCTTGTTCTTTGAGAACAACGGGATGGGCGGCAGGATTCGGGTAATGGCCGTACCTGTTTCCTCTATCTCGCCGTTCTTGAACGATTGCGAAACAAACTCGTAGGTTTCTTTCGGCTTCAAGTTTTCTTCGCTGATTATTTTGTCCAACTGTTCCTTTTCCTGTTGTTTGACGAATTTGTGCCAATCGTCGTTTACGTCCTTTTCGGGCGTAAGCTGGTCGATGAAGTCCTCTATCAGGTCTTTCTTGTTGCGTAGGTCGGGGCTTGAATTGATGGCTTTTTGGATAGACAGCCTTATTTCCTTGTCCTTTGTGTGGTCGCCGTGCATTTGCGCAATCAGGTAAAGGATGTAGTCGATGTTTATCTCTACCTGTTTTATAAGCTCCATTTCGAACACGATATCGTCGTTTACGTTCACAATATCGCCTTCTTTCTGTTTGCGGTACTTGTCGTAAAGGTCAATGTAAAGGCTGTGGTAGTCCTGCACGTCACGTGGCGAAAGTATTTCCATGCCTGCAAATTGGTCAAAGGTGGTAAGCAGGTTGGTGGCTTTTAGGATAGAGCCATACAGGCGGATGAATTTCTTTTCCGCGTCCTCGCCTATGATGCGCTGCCCGACGGGATAATCCTCTAACAGCTTTTCCACCAAGTCCTTGTAACCCGGATTTTCCTTGCCCTTGTCGTCTTTGTAGCCGTAGTAATACTCATCAAATGTTTTCAGCAGCACAATGCCTCCGGCCTCTTTATCACCGAAAAGGGCGATGCTTTCGTTGGTGGCTTGCTCCAAATTGCGGAAACAAACAATGTTACCGAATGTCTTGATGGAGTTCAGTATGCGGTTGGTGCGCGAATAGGCTTGCAGCAGCCCGTGCATCCTCAGGTTTTTGTCCACCCAAAGGGTATTCAGGGTAGTAGCGTCAAATCCTGTGAGGAACATGTTTACCACGATAAGCAAGTCTATCTCGCGGTTCTTCATCCGCAAGGATACATCTTTGTAATAGTTCTGGAAGCGGTCGGCACTCGTATCATAGTTGGTCTTGAACATTGCATTGTAGTCTTCAATGGCAGATTCGAGAAAGTCGCGTGAACTCTTGTCCAGACCATCAGTATTCTCAGAGTTTTCATCGTCAGGCAAGCCGGTGCCGTCATCGGCTTCATTGGCTCCATAGCTGAAGATGATAGCCACTCGCAGTTGCTTGTCGGGCGGGAGTTGTAGCATTTGCCGCTTGAACTCCAAATAATAAAGTTTGGCGGTGTCAATAGAGGATACGGCGAAGATAGAGTTAAACCCTGTCATCCGCGTTTTCTGTTTCTTCTCTTCTGCCGACTCACGATGCTTTGCCGTCGCCATTTCTGCGATATTCATCAGCTTGTTGAACGTAAAAGAGCGGGCATTGCGTTTGGTCTTCTGCTCGAAGTGTTCCAATATGTAATTTACGATACGGCTGATACGCTTTGGTGCAGCCAAGGCACGCTCACGGTCGATGTTGCGTACCTGCTCATCCTTAATGTCCTCCTGTTCGCGCATGGTGCTGACATAATCCACTCGGAACGGCAGCACATTACCGTCGGCAATGGCATCCACGATGGTGTAGGTATGTAGTTGTTTGCCGAAAGCCTGTTCCGTAGTCTTAAGGTCGAACTTACCTCCAGAGCCTGCGTTCACAGGAAATATCGGGGTTCCCGTAAAACCGAACAAGTGATAACGCTTGAATTTCTTGATGATGGCGGTGTGCATATCACCGAATTGACTTCGGTGGCACTCGTCGAAGATGAACACGATGTGCTTGCCATAAACCTCATGCGTCCGGTTCTTGCCGATAAATACCGAGAGCTTTTGTATGGTAGTGATGATGATGCGCGCCTGCGGGTCTTCCAACTGGCGTTTCAAGATTGCGGTGCTGGTATTGCTGTTGGCCGCCCCTTTCTCGAAGCGGTCATATTCCTTCATCGTCTGGTAATCCAAGTCCTTGCGGTCAACCACGAACAACACTTTGTCGATGTTTTCCATGCGGCTTGCCAAGCGTGCCGTCTTGAACGAGGTAAGCGTCTTGCCGCTGCCCGTGGTGTGCCACACATATCCGCCACCTTCGATGGTGCCGTATTTTTTGTAGTTGGTCGATATACGGATTTGTTGCAGGATGCTTTCCGTGGCGGCTATCTGGTAAGGGCGCATCACGAGCAACAGTTTCTCCGATGTCAGCACGCAATACTTCGTCAGGATGTTGAGCAGGGTGTGCTTGGCAAAGAACGTGGCGGTGAAGTCCACCAGGTCGATGATTACTTTGTTGTCCCTCGATGCCCAAAAGCTCGTAAACTCAAAGCTGTTACTGGTCTGCTGCTTTCCTTGCTTGTGGCTCCGTCTGCCTGCATCGGCTATGTGCGCGGCGCGGGTGGTGTTACTGTAATACTTCGTCTGCGTGCCGTTGCTGATGACAAACAGTTGCACATACTCAAACAGCCCGCTGCCCGCCCAAAAGCTCTCGCGGTTGTAGCGGCTGATTTGATTGAACGCCTCCTTGATGTCCACGCCCCGGCGTTTCAATTCCACATGTACCAGCGGCAGGCCGTTCACGAGGATGGTCACGTCATAGCGGTTTTCCCTAACGCCGCCTTCGGGAGTATATTGGTTGATGACCTGCAACGAATTGTTGTGGATGTTGTCCTTGTCTATCAGGTAGATGTTCTTCACTGTGCCGTCGTCGCGTGTCAAGAGCTGGATATAGTCTTCTTGTATGAGGACTGTTTTTTCCACGATGCCATAGTTACGGTTGGCTATCTTGTCGGTAAAGAACGCTTGCCATTCCGTATCGGTAAACGTATAGTCATTTAAACACTCAAGTTGGCGGCGCAGGTTGTCTATTAGCTCCTTTTCTGTCTTGAATGGCAGATATTCGTAGCCTTGTTTTTCAAGCTGGCAGATGAGGTCACGCTCCATCTCTGCCTCGCTCTGGTATTGGGTTGCCTTACGGTAAATCGGCTCAAAGTCTGAAACTACCGTGCTTTGCGGATTTTCCGCCACCATCTTGTATTGCTCTGACATAAGTATTTTATTGCTTTAATTTTAGTCTATCGATTACAGCTACTGCCGGTGACTGTTTACCTCCTAATTTAAAACTTTTAGCTTCTGTTGTAGTATGAGTTTTACCCTCTGTGTAGAACTTGTGCAGTTTATGCAAATCAAGTTTTTCTACTTTCGATATATCTTCTTGCTTCTTTCTATCTATTCTCAAGAAATGCAATTTATCATTTTCAATCTTGACTAATTGATACCTCTTTCCTTCTCTACTGCCTATTTCATTAGGAAGTTCGTATACTTGTTCTTTAAAGGTTTCAAAATTCATTTCTGCCATATCAAATTAATTTTATGCGATTAAACGTAAGTAATTTATTTCTGTAATACTCGTATTGTTCCTGCACAGCGGCAATTTCTGCCGGAAGTCCTTGGGATAAATCATTGACCAATGTCTCAAATTTGTCGAGAATAGATACAATGCGTTGTTGTTCTGATAAAGCTGGAATAGGAACAAGTATTTTCTCAACTTGGTTGCTCATCAGTTTAGGATTTCCCATGCCGGAATAAACATATTCTTTGGCTTTTAACGAAAGCCAATAATACAAGAAATCCATTGTTACTAAATCCGACTTCATACTGATTATTCCACAAACATTGGTAATACTAAATTTTCCTTTCCTCTTAAATATAGTCCCTGCATAAGCCCCGTCCGTAGTCCATGTTAAATAAGTACCATCGAAATCATACGTGCTAATACGTCCTAATTCACCATTATTTATGGTTTGAGAAGAGTAAACAGAGTAAATCCCTTGATTATCTCGCAGGTACTCTTTTGAATAGACTTTTCCTCGTTGTAAATTACATATCTCACTCATCTTCATCCAAGTTACGCTTTCTTCATCAAACGTCAACAATTTATTCCTGTAATACTCATATTGTTCTTGCCGCGCTTGCAGCTCCGCTTGCAGCTCCGCTGTAAGCTCTGTAAAATGGTCAAGAATACGGACTATCTCTTCTTGGATGGGGAGAGGTGGAACGGGGATTTCCAAAGAATCCATTAGTTTTGTTGAACTAAGATTAGGTTGTGCTCCACCACCGGCTAAAACATATAGATATTCAGTTTTGTTACGAAGTATATGGTATAAAAAACGTGTGCTGAGTTTATCTTTTATCGGCACAAATTTCCCAACACGTTGATTCAAATAGGAATCTACTTCATAATTATAATAACCGATTTTACCTGTTGTCGCACCTGACATAGCTATTAAGATGTCACCTCCCTTAATGAGAAATGGCTGCAAATCATTTTTATAGTCCGTTTTCCAAAAATATTTTACATCGTCAATATTTACATTTGTGCCATCAATGTTTGTAATTCGTATAATTCTATCTCCTTTTTCGCGAAATAAAGAACTTTTAAATGCAAATCCATTTACAAAATCACAAACCTCCCCCAACTTTTTATACTCCACCCCATTCGGGCATAGCTCTTGTAACATTTGCTCTATCTTGTTCATGCCACATCCTCCCCTTCCAAATCCGCAATAATCTTGTCTATCTCTGCCCGCAACTCATTCTCGTGCGCCACAATGCGGCGGATGCGCTCGTTCAATTCCTTGATATCGGTCTGTGGGCGGGTGTCCTCTGCCTCTACATAGCTGCTGACGGAAAGGTTATAATCATTCTCAGCAATGGCGGCATTGTCTATAAGTGCCGAGAAATGGGGCACAATCTGATGGTTGGTGTACTCGTCAACGATGTGCGCAATGTTGTCGGGCGACAGTTTGTTTTTGTTGCCTTCGTGCACAAACTCCGCTGAAGCGTCGATGAACAGCGTCTTGTTCTCGCGCTTGTTCTTCCGCAATACGATGATGCAAGTGGCGATAGACACACCGAAGAACAGGTTTTGCGGCAACTGGATAACCGTGTCCACATAGTTGTTGTCCACCAGGTACTTGCGTATCTTCTGTTCCGCCCCTCCACGATAAAGTACACCGGGGAACTCGACTATCGCCGCCGTGCCATCGGTGGACAGCCACGAAAGCATGTGCATGGTGAAAGCAAGGTCGGACTTCGTTTTCGGTGCCAGCACCCCGGCAGGGGCAAAGCGTGGGTCGTTAATCAGCGTAGGGTTGGCATCGCCTTCCCACTTTGTGCTGTAAGGCGGATTGCTGACGATGGCATCGAATGGCTCGTCGTCCCAATGGCAGGGTGCGGTCAATGTGTCGCCGCAATGGATGTCGAACTTGTTGTAGTTGATGTCGTGCAGGAACATGTTGATGCGGCAAAGGTTATAGGTGGTGATGTTTATTTCCTGTCCGAAGAAACCCACACGCACGTTCTCCTTACCCAACAGCTTGGCGAACTGCAATAACAGAGAGCCTGAACCGCAGGCTGGGTCGTACACCTTGCGCACTTCGGTCTTGCCAACAGTGACAATCCGTGCCAAGAGGTTGCTTACCTCTTGCGGCGTGAAGAACTCACCACCCGACTTTCCGGCGTTGCTGGCATACATGGTCATCAGGAACTCATAAGCATCGCCGAACACGTCAATCTGATTGTCCGCATAGTCGCCTTTCAAGTCAAGGCTGCCTATCTTGTCAAGGATTTTGCAAAGCGTTTCGTTGCGCTTCACCACTGTAGCGCCCAGCTTGTTGCTGTTCACGTCGATGTCGTCAAACAATCCTTTAAGGTCATCCTCGCTCTCTGTGCCTTTGGCCGATGATTCTATATTCGCAAACACCTGTTGCAAGGTTTCGTTCAGATTGGCATCCGTCTTTGCCCGCTTCCTCACATTGCAGAACAACTCGGAAGGCAGAATGAAAAAGCCCTTTTCCACCACCATCTGCTCCCTTGCACTTTCCGCTTCTTCGTCAGGAAACGCGGCATAGTCGAAACCGTCATACCCGGCGGCACGTTGCAAGTTGTTGATGTAGTTGGTGATGTTCTCCGAAATAAAGCGGTAAAACAACATTCCAAGCACGTATTGCTTGAAGTCCCATCCGTCCACACTGTTGCGCAAATCTTCCGCCACAGCCCATATCGTTTTGTGCAGCTCCTGCCGCTGTTGATTACTTGTTGCCATTGTCTTTCAGTTTTTATAATTCAAAAAAATCTCCTAACGAACAGGGCTTCTGAAGGATGCCTCTCTTCGTAAGAGATAATGGTATGAACTAAGAAGCTGAAGGACAGAGGTCATTTCTTCTATTTGCTAAACAAAAACATTAAATTTTCATTTTTACAGTGGAATAGCATTGCATATTTTCGTTGATTTGCAATATTATATGTACTTTTACAGAGCGACCATTATCTCTTACGAAAAGATTTGGATTCTTGTAAAACAAGCTAAACAACATTCGTGCACTATAAGGATTTAAGTATAAGGCTGTTTGCCTGGTCTATCACATCGGAATCCAACGATGCGAGATAGATGCGTGTGGTTTCCTCAGAGTCGTGTCCCATACCTTCGCTGATGACGGAAAGCGGTATGTTTTTGCTCTTGGCAACACTTGCCCAACCGTGCCTCGCACAATACATCGTCAGTGGTATTGACAGGTTTACCAACCGTGCAACCTCTTTCAAAGCGGTATTCACCCGATAAATGGCGTTGCGGTATTGTTTCCTTTCATCAAGCAAGGGATTCGTGATTATCGGCAACAGGTATTGCGTCGTGGAGCAGTCGTTGTATTTGGCGACAATTTCCGCCATGCACTTTTCCCATTTGACAGTAAGCTGCTGGTTGGTTTTCTTTCTCCGATAGGTCAGGACACCGTTCTTTAAGTCCGATTTTTTGAGATAGGCCATGTCGATGAACGACATGCCACGGGTGTAAAACGAAAAAAGAAACAGGTCACGTGCGTAGTCCAGATGGGGTTTCAACGTCAGGTCAAGTTCTTTAATTCGCTTGATAGCCTTCAATGGTACAGCACGTTTAACCGTCTTGTCGATACCTGTATAAACATGCTTGAACGGGTGTTTCTGTTCCACCAGTTCCTTTTCTACGGCACGGTTATAGACAGCGCGCAGGATGCGCATGTAGAATGAGATGGTGTTGGGGCAAACACCTTTGCCTTTCAGCCATGCTTCATAGAGCATCATGGTGTCGCTGTCTATTTCGCACAGCAGGATATCCTGTCCCTCACGGAACTTCATGAAACTGCTTAGCGTGGCTGCGTAAGTCTCCGATGTACGGATTCTGTTCAGCCGTTTCAGCTGACCGATTGCCTCCTGCATGAATGTGAACAGGGACTGTTCGTTTGCCTGCCTGCTGAATTTGGTGACAATATCGTCTGTGGTATAACATTCATGCCTTCGGTCAAACAGGGCAATAATGATTTTCAGACGCTTGATGTCCCACTCGATATGATTCGCGACCGATTGCAGATAGTTTCTCCGTTCTGCATGTACCGGGGTCGGATAAGAAAGGGTAGATGCCCCGTCGTCCCATTCACTTTCAAATATCCGGTAATCCGTCCTGATTGGGCAGACCACCCGGTTGTGTATCACCTGATAATAGATGTTGCCCTCCTTGCCGCTTACGGAAGAGGGGCGGAATTTCACTCTTACTGATGCCATTCACGTTGCTTTTTGTTGTTGGTTCCACTTTCGCAGGCTCCAGTTGTGGTCTCTTGACGTCTTGCCCACAGATAGGTTGAGCCCATGCGAAACTTGAGTAGGTAATTTACTCCATTTTCAACTCTACAGCTCTTTTCCAGGAACCAATCTTCTTCCGTTATTCCCCAAAAGAGAGTCCCAACCGTATTTCCACGGCGTGGGACTCCGGGTTCCAGCCTTTGGGACTCCGGGTTCCAGCCTTTGGGACTTCGAGTTCCAGCCTTTGGAACTTCGAGTTCCAGGCGCTGGGACTGTCAGTCCCACGGCGTGGAACTCACGGTCCCACGGCGTGGGAATACGATGGCCTTGCTGGAGAGGCGGGACAAGGTTCAGCTTCAGGCGGCAACGGATACAACAAGAGCCGACCTCCTCGTGGGGAGACCGGCCCTTCGTGATGCTTGATGAGGGAAGGCTATCGGACGGCAATGTTCCGGTCCGTTCTTGATGCGTGACTCTCCTCGTTCTTCAGACTGTTCGTGAACAGCAACAGACGGTTCATGATGTTCACGTCACTCACGCCGCTGTCGAAGTCAAGTGAGAGCAGGTGCATCTGGGGATAGAGGTCCTTGATGCGTTTCTCGATGCCTTTTGAGACAATGTGGTTGGCAATACAGCCGAAAGGTTGCAGGCTGATGACATGGTCAACCCGTTGGCGCGCAAGGGAAAGGATTTCCCCGGGTAACAGCCAGCCTTCGCCAAACTGGGCGCTGAGCGAGATGATGCGCGAAGCTTCCTTGGACTCATCGAACACATTGGCAAAGGGGGTGAAGTGACGGAACCGGCTGCCGGCACGGTTGAACTTCTCCATCCGTCTCCATACCAGCTTGTAGAGCCAGTGGATGAGGCTGCCGGGTACGACCTTCTTCTGGAGTCCGGTGTCTTGGTTCACCTTGTAGTTGACGAATCCCTGGACGAAGAAGTCGGTCAGGAGGGGAGGGACGACCTCGATGCGTCGGCTGATGAGCCATTCGCAAATGTTCTTTTGCGCAAAGGGGTTGAACTTGAGGAAAATCTCTCCCACAATGCCTACCCGGGGCACGTCCCGGTCACAGGCGGCGGCGTCAAACTCGGCTGCTGCCGTGCGCAGTGTCGCAAGCCATTCGTCCGTACTGCCGTTCTCTATCAACCGTTTGGCGATGTCCAGGTACTTCTCTTTGAGGCGGACGGCAGTCCCTTCTTCCTTCTCCCGCACGATGGTGGCATAGTAGAGCTTGGCAATGCAGTCGGAGAAGAGCAGCGCATTCAGGATGGTCGGGAGCATCTTGAACCAGTTGACACGGAAGCCCGGCTGCTCGTTGCCCAGCTGTCCGCCGAAGGTGAGGGAGATGACGGGCACCTGTCCGAAGCCGGATTCTGACAGGGCGCGCTGGATGAGCGAGAGGTAGTTCGAGGCACGGCACTGTCCTCCCGTCTGGGTCATGGCTACGGCAGTCGTTTCCGGGTCGTAACGTCCCTCCTTGAAGGCCTTCACGATGTCGCCCACGATGAGGG
>ULPL01047937.1_pt1 | contig 12632 bp, 11 predicted proteins | sample 1953481 | NCBI WGS metagenome assembly ULPL01 (sample SAMEA4835628, study PRJEB28245) | human gut metagenome | biome: gut microbiome; material: fecal sample | place: Denmark | collected 2008 | reverse complement strand
TCTTAAGAGCAATAAATCTTTGAATGATAACATCCAAACTTGCAGTGAGATAATCCAAATTATCATCTGTCATACTTTTAAGTAAGGCGACATTCGGAACAGCATACTTAATATTAGCATTTACAGAATTAATTAAATTATTTACAGTACTAAATATGATAAATACTGGAACTGGTTTTGTACCATTTTTAATATCATTATTAAAAAATAAATGAAGACTAACAGATGATTGAGACATATATACACCATGTAAACTTCTATAATTCTTTATAGAAAGTTTAATGTTATTTTCATCACCATTTATATTCAAACTACCATCAGGTGAACCAATAATATTAAATATAGAATCTATAAGATTACCGAATTGAGCTTGTGTAGGTATTTTACCTGTTTCAAAATATTGTTTAAGTTGACTTTTAGTTGCCATAATTTAATTGTATTAATGCCGATCAACACAATTAATTAATCGACGTGGTTAAACTTGTTTACATCTATTAGTTAAAAAATTTGTTAAAGGACTATTATCAGAACTAATCGTATTATTTACAATAGCGTTTTTAAGTTTATTCCAATCAGCTTGTGTTAATAAATCCCAGGCTTTAACTATATATAAAGTTGGAGATTTACTATCTAATAGTTGAATAGTGGTACAACGAATTAGTTGATTTTGATAAACACGATTAATAACATAGTATTTTTCATTATTAATACTAACAATATAAGGTTCGAGAACTTTTGGTTCTTTTAATGATATAGAAACCCAATCACGACCTTCAAGTATCTCTTTAAGTATATTAGAATCATTAATATCACTAAGTACAAATTGTTCCGTTTGATCACCATAAGATGCTTGAAATAAGAAAGCTTCATCACCTATATCTGTTGTATAACTTCTAAAAGCTACGGGTATAGTGAACTGTTCTGCATCGATATCCTTTGTAGCAATAATAGCTATATAAGTACAAGATTCAGTACCATCAATAATAGTTCTAATACCATTTATATAAGGTTTAGAAGGATTACTTAAATCAATATCCCCTCCCTCTTCGTCATTAGGAATTTTATCTATAAGTTTTTCAAAATCCCTTTGAGTCGGAATAGCACCAGTTTTAAATAGTGCTTTGATTTGAGCTTGTGTCATATTTGATTAATTAAGATCAGTAACAATACGTTTAATTTTAGCAAACAAACTTTCAGATTTAGTTTCTGTTGCAACTTCAGCAGGTTCTTCTGATAAAGTTTGAACATCATTAGAACGAGTATTTGGTGTACGACCAACTTGGAAAATATAGAGGTCAACACCATTACCTTCAATCTGCATATAACCAATACCATCAGGCCCAGCTGATTGAGTAATAGTAACAGATTGAGAAATAGCTCCTTCTTTTGATGCTGTTACTGTACAACTTCGAGCTGCAGCATTATTCTTTGAAGCTGTAACAGTAGTTCCACTTAATGTAAATCCAGTACCACTAATTGCTAACGTTGGAGTTGCAGATTCAATGGTAATTGCTCCCATAGAACCAGATGTATATAAAGGAGTTTTAGGTCTCGTACAACGTGCGTCAATAGTAGAAGTTCCACCTGATGCAGCAATAGTTGTAGGATTTGCTGTAATACCAATATTCCAACTACCGTACTTATAGGATTCAATCTTGTTAGCTTCTTGGTAAATATACATTGTTGCACCTGCAAGTTCACCATTAGCCGACCAAAGAACAGGTTGCTTCTTTATAGTAGTTTGAGAAGAAACAGTGGTTCCTTTTGAAGATGCAGTAGCTTCAATAGAAGCAATACTCGGTGAAACACTATTTGTTCCAGTTATAGCTTTTTCAGTTATAACATCTTTTGTAGAACCAGAATCATATTGATAAGTAGTAATAGTAGCAGACCTGCTCCAATTTTGAGTACCATTTCCAGCTTTAGCAGTAGCAGAACCACCACTTGCAGGAATCGTAGCATTCGTAACTGGACCAGATTCTACAATACCATATTTATAAACACCACCAGAAATAGATTTAACAGTTTTACTGTTTGTTATACTCTTAGAAGCAGTAGCTGACTTAGAACTATCTCCGTCATTTACAGCTTTTATAGTAACAGTATCAGTAGTTTCATTAGTTCCCATACTACTATGAGTAATCGTATTTCCAGATAAACTGAATCTACTATTACCATTAACAGTCATAGAAATTGATAAACTACCACCAACACTTCGTGTTTGATTTGGGCCAGTAGCACCCGAACTATACAAAGCATTATAAGTTTCAGTATTAGTAACAGAAGCACTTACAGTCGCAGAACCACCAGCTGCTGTCAAACCACTACCGATACTTATAGTAGGAGTTCCGTAAGCAGTAATTCGAGGATTATAATTACTATTAGTTACTTTATTTTCAGCTTGATAAATATCAACGGTTTTATTGGCAGTTACACTACCCTCACCAGTATAAGTTACAGTAACTTGTCCAACCTTAGTTCTTGCCTTAACTGTGGTTCCAAGAGAAGAAACTGTAATTTCACTTGTTTTTGAATAGGTAACTGTACCAGCACGAGTCGAACCAGATGTATAACTAATTGTTTGCGACATATTAATAACACTGGTTGAAGAAGTTCCACCACTTGCAGGAATATCAGATGCCGAAATAGAACCACCTGTTAAAACACCATAAGAAGCCATATTAGCTTCTTGATAAATAGTAATAGTTGATGATACTGTTTGACCATCAAATGTATTTGAATATTTACCAGTTACAACAATAGCTCTCTTGTTACCAGCTGTGGTAGTTCGATTGCTTGCAGTAACAGTAGTACCAGATATAGAAAATCCAGTAGCACTTCCCGATAGAACTGGTGTAACATTATCTGTACTAACTAAATTACCATTACGATACGTTTTAAGTACAGTTGTAATAGTTGTAGTTCCACCTTTTGCGGTAATTTCAGTATTATCACTATTTAACGTTAAATCATATGTATAAATAGATGCTTCTTGTTCAACAGTAAGAATAACTTGTTTACTGGAATCTTTTTTACACTTTCCAATAAACTGCATACTTCTCTTAGAAGTACCTTTTTGAACAGGTGATGAAATTTTAACAGTCTGATTTCCTTGAAAAGAGGGAGATTCAATATTAATTGAATCTCCACTCCCGTCATTCCATTTATTAGTAATAACACTCATAAATGATTAATTAATTTATTCAGCAGGTTCGAATGTCCATTCGTCATTAGACAGAACCTTCAGAGTCTGCTCACCACCACCCTTCGGAATAGTAACAGTTGCGGTAGTTGTACCCTGCGAATTGAGATACAGATAGCTGTCACCAAGAGCCTGAGCAATAGTAATAGTTTTAACAACACTCGCACCTTCACCCTTGATTTCAAGAGTTGCAGAACGAACTTTAATAGTTTCATTCTTCGGTACAACAACAGTAACATCATAAGTATATGCTCCAGTAGCACCGGGATCACCAGTAATAGCAGTACCAGACGTAGCAGTTGTACTACCATTAACCTTAAATGATGTTACATTTGCAATACCGAAGTTAGTTTTCCATGTAAATGTAAGAAGTTTCGAGTTAGACTTACCAGTTACATGAATTGTTTCACCACCTTTAGCAACATTAATAGTTAAACCATCGGGAGTAATAAATTCGTCAGCAGCCTTTTCAAGAACCGTGACTGTAACTGCGTTAGTCTTTCCGACAATCTTACCGGGAACTTTAGTACTTCTATCAGTACGACCAGTATAAGGATTCACAGAATTAATCTTAATCTGTGCATTTCCAGTACCAGTTTTAGGAACCCATGATAAATAACTCGGAATAGTTGCCATTTGTTTTTTTTTGGTCGATTAACTATAATAACAAATTAATTACCAAATTCCCATTCAACTGTATCACTTGCGAAAACAGTTATGGTATCATGATAATTATTATCTTTATTTAGAATAACAAGAGTTTTATCAACAGCTAATTCTACAACAGGTTCATCTATTGGCCAAACTTTTTTACCATTAAGCCACATATCAAGAACCTGCCGACGATTACCATTAAGCATTACGACAGCTTCCGTAGCTCGTTCAAGAAGATTAAGTTGTGCCATAGTTGTAGATTAATATTAACCTTGTGGTGTTTCAAGAGCAGTTACACGACTTTCCAAAGAAGTATAATTACTCTCTAATGTACTTACTTTACTACTTAAAGTAGTAACAGTTTGTTGTAATGTATTAACAGTACTTTCAAGAGTTTCTACTTTTGTTTGTAATTGTTGAACAGTTGAAGATTCAGCCTTAGTGGCTAAACCTTCAACTACAAAAGTAATTAACTTCTGAAAAGCACCAGTTTTCGGAGGCCAGTTTAAGGCATAAAATACTTTACGAATTACTGATTCTTTCATATCATTAAACCGTTAATTAGATTCGACATTATCAACCCTAAATATAGGATGTTTAGTACCGTCACCTTCGATTTGCATATAATCAATACCGTCCTCAAAACGAAGAGTAACAGGTACGATTAAAGATTCATCACTTTCAGTTTGAAGAGTAACATCAATTTCTTCAGTAATAAATCCAGTAGCAACGAATTTGACTTTAATAACAGTTCCCGGTATAGCAGTATAGTCAAATCCAATACTTGCTGCAACAGTTCGTAAATCCTGAGGCATCCATTTACCATCAACTAATACAGAAGCAGCAGTAACTGTTTCAACAGATGCGTTCTTCTCAGTAACAGCGAATACGAAATATTCCTTAGTTGTAGGTTGAGGAGGAGTTTCCTCTGTCATTACGACTTTAACATCAATCGGTTCTGTACTACCATTTTCTAAAACAATATCTTTTTCAGTATCATTGTATCCGGTAGCAGTAAACTTAACACGAATAGAAGTTCCGGGTTCACCAGTATAAGCAAATCCCATTGCTCCATCTTGTAAAGTTTGTTCAACCCAACTATTATTATTCCATAAATAACCATGAACACCTGTTGTGATATTAACAGATTCCTCAGTTACAGCATGGATATAATATTGTTTAGTAGTAGGTTCAGGCGGAACCTCTTCAAGTACAATAGTAACACTATGTTCACCAGTAGAATTAATCGTACCAGTTCCAGTGTTAGTTATATAAGCAGTTTTAGAAGCTCGGAAATCAACACTTGTTCCAACTGGAGCTGTAACAGCCTCAGATTTACCAGCAGTCGATTCATCATTATTAAGAGGTTTCCAATCACTTTCAGTACTGAGTTTATACTCAAACGTAACACCGTCTAAAGCAGTAGATTCAGTATTTACAGCAGTTGCATAGATAGTACCATATTGAACTGGAACTTTATCCATTTCAACAGTAACTTCTGCGGTAGGAATTGCATAAGTTACCAGTTGTTCAACCTCTATATAACCCGACGAAACAAACCTCAAAATTCGGCTCGTATTGACATCTCCGGTGAGTTGTAGCGGCGTATCTTTTGTGACTTGACCTAATATACCACCCGTGTCCTTATCATAGACGTATGCGGCTATTTTGGCCTTTGTTTCGCTATCGACCACTGTAAGACTTACAGCACCTTGTTCAACTGGTAGAGCTGTAAGAGTAATATCACGAATTATATTCTCATCTAATGTAATACGCTCTTCGTAAGTTTCATATCCACTTGCACCAACCTGAATTAAAATATCACGCGGGTCATAAGTTTCATATGTAAGAGTACCAGTACCTTGAGCAATAACTACATTAGAAGATTTATTAGTAAATATAATTAAAGCATTATCAGGAGTTGCATTTACAGTTAATGTCTTTTTAGTTTTAGGTGTAAGAACAACGTTAATTGTCGTATCTTCAACACCTACATCGACATAAACATCTTTTGTAATGTAATTCTCTTTTTCTACAATATAATGTAAACGACTTTGAATTAAACATTCAAGACTTACACTACAAATACCTGCTGATTCTTTACCTTCCGAATTAATCATTCGTATAGTAGAATCAACCGGAACAGCTTCAATCTTAATTGTTATATAATCTTCTTCATTTCGAGGAATACGAATCCAAAGTGTACCATCTTCAAACGTAGTAGGAATCTCACTTGTAACTTCAATTTGATTAATACTGTTGCTATGAACATGATTATTGTGTTCTACAACAATACCATAAATCTCATTAATAGCATCTACAATACGTTTATTATCAGTAACAAGTTCTTCAGAAGTTTTATCTTGCTTATTAATAAGCAAACCTTGAAGTTCTTGAGCTTTTTGTTTTAATTTCTCAATATCACTTGCGGCTGTTGGTAAACCAACTTGTGCGGCAGTAACTCTATGAGGGTTATCATAATTACGAATATGAGCATTAAAATTATCTTTGTCATTCTCGTAATCTTCTTTATCAAGTTTCTTGTTTATAGCAGTCCAAACATCTTGAAACTTCTTATTAACTTCTGTAACATGGTTGTTAATCCAAACATTCAGCTGTTTGAACCAACCTTTAACCCTATTTTCAAGAGCATCAATGTACTCTTTTTGAGGTCGAGATACAGGTTTATCCATATCGGCAGTGTTATCAACATTGCCAAGACCAACTTGTTCTTTTGTTACCTCATGAGGATTAAACTTATTATTAATATGTTCAAATAAAAGTTTTGTAAGTTGTTCAACAGGATTTAAGTCTTCAGCTGTAAGCTCACGAACATATACTTGAACATCAAGAATCTCATTAACAGCATCATTAAAATCAAAATTGGTCTTTACATTCGTTCGATAAATCCACCAAGATTTACCTTCATGAACATAAATACCAGTAAGAGTGAATATCTGATTACTTATGATACCTTGTACTGTAATTGTATGTATAGAACGAACAATCGGTACAAGTATATAAAGATACTGTTGAGTTGATTTAACCCACGGAACTTTATATTCATAATGTCCTACATCAATATTTCGAGATTCAAACTCTGTAATCTTTGCAGAACTAATATCAGATTTTTCAGTTAGCTTAAATAGAGCACTATTATCGTAAGCAGTTACATTAGTTAAGTCTATTTCAATCCTCTCTTTTGTCCTATATAAATATAGGTGGCCGTTCTTTCGATAGTACATATATAATGTAGGAACTGTTTTAACACCAGCACCTTCACCATCTACTGTACCAATATATTCTCCGGTTTGGCCATTATAAACACTCGGATATACACCATCTTCAAGCACACCGAGCGCTACAACATTTCGAAGATTAATTACTGCCATACCAAGAATAATAACGAAATAAATACTCCAACTATAAAGTTAATAATAATAGGATGAATTTTAAGACCAGTTACTATTTTCTTTCTTGCAGCTTGAATACCACAAATAATGATTTGATAAGCTAATGTAATCAATAAACTCATAAACCAAGTAGCAACAGTAGCCTTAAATAAAATACCTACGACAGTAGCAATGACGAAACCAATAATAATATCGTCTTTGTGTTCTGAATAATAACCACTTAAAAAAGTAGTTATTGTATTCCATATTCTCTTTATCATAATACTAATCGTATTTATTGTTATATGACGATTAATAATAATAATGGTGCAACTTGTATGGCTCGGCCTGCGGCCTCGCTCCCCGGTGGGGCAGGAGGTTGCACGCCCACTTGTCACATAACATTAGCATCATTAAGAGAATAACTCCTAACACCACAATTAATAGCATTAGGAGTTATCCTTGTGGTTACATTTTTAACAAATCAATTTCTTACTTAATGAGTGCCAATACCGTTTCGAGTGCAGTAATTGCAGAAGTTTTAGTATTGTCAATAGCAATAAATTGAGTAACCTGTAAACCCTCTGTATGTAAATTAAAGGGATGTGTGAAATCAGCACGAGAAGTAATTACATAAGTGTCATACATAACACCCTCGGTAGCTGTAAAAATATCACCATAAACACGGTCATATTCCTTGAAATTAGGATTATAACCTACACCGGCAACATCTGCTTCTTTCTCAAGTTTAGCAACTTGGTCATAAGTACCAACCGGAGTTTGATTCTCAGTACCCTCTTCAAGCGTAGCACGAAGAATACCATCAAACGTCACATAATACTCAAAACCTGCGGCGCCAGTGAACGTAACACTTGCTTCGGTAAAATCATCAATCGTGGTGCTATCAGTACCAAAGCGAGCATTAATCTTAGTCAAAGTCTTTTCAACCTCAACTTTCAGACGAGCAATAATATCTGCACTTGCTTCATCAATTCCGTTGATAGTTACGCTGGCATTGTAAACTTCCAGAGGATAACCACCAAAAGAATTAATAGGCTTACACGAGATAATAACCTCAGCATCGAAACCTTGATAACCAATGCCACGATTAGCTACGAGATTTGTAAACTTATACGTTTTACCAGCAGGAGCAAGATACTTTTCTTTGTGCTGCTTCGACCACTTAGGATTAATCCAAACGCCGCGTTTAACCTTGCCATCACCAAGACCAAGAACAAACTGCAACATTTCGTTATCCTTGACATCCGAAGCAGCTGCAACGACTTTACCAGCCGAATTAAGAAGAACAGCTTGTCCGCGAGTCAACTTGCTAACATCATTATTAGCAAGTGTTGTCAGAAAATCATTTGCGACAATTACACTTTTCATTTTCTATTCTAAATTTGATTGTTGTTTAACAGCACTAAAACTGTCATCTTTAAGAACAAGAAGAATATCGCTAACTACACTATCTATGAAATCAGGTGTAACTTCCATATCTGACATTTGGTTAATATCAATATTAAAAAGACGTGGTTTCTTAATATATGAAATCTTAACCGCATCAACACAAAAATCATCACCGTAATAAACAAACAGCCTATCATTAACAAGTTCACTTATTGGATTAAGATGTCTATTTTTATTACCATAGAAGTTATTTAGAGTAGCTCGAATATTTTCGGTAGCAATTAAATCATTTTCAGAAAACTTATTTCCTACATTTACGAACTCGTCATAAGTAGTATTATAAGTAATAACAGGAATGTCTGTATTATTAACTTTTAATGCAATTTCATCTTTTACATTAGAAGTAATAATAATACAATCTTTATAATAACGACCAATTAGATTCTCCCAATAAACATTATATTCATTAGAAAGAGCTTGACGTAATCTATCACAAGTTAAACCTGCAATTTCATACAAATCAATCTTATCTGAATCACTATCATAAAGAGAAAGAATATCTGAAATATCAATCTCATTCCCATTAACAATAATTTGTCCATTAAATTCATCACCAGTTAAGGTAATTTTAGACAAATCAATTAGATGATAATATAAATTCTTAACTTCATCATCAGGATAAACTTCATGTAAATTCTCAACAAGTCGAGCTTTACCATAAGTCAATCGAGAAGTAGAAGAAATAAGTTTTAGATAATCACCCGGAAGAATAACGAAAGCTCTATTTGGATAATCCGCATCTTGCTTATCACGTTTAAGTTTAAGCCACGGAGTTTCACGTTTTAATGATTGAATATCATCTACACGTTTTTTACTATCTTCAAGACCTTCACCTTTATAATTAGTTTTCCTATTTGATTTAGTTTGTATATATTTAACGGCAGCTCGATTCAGCATCATATCAATAAACTGAGGAGCAATACTCCGATGTCTATTAGATGTTATCTGCTGTATTCGTTGCTCTATTTCGATGTGTAACTCTTTTACCGTTTCATACATGACTAACCTTTCAAACTACGATACTTCGCGTTCCACTCGGCAACAATACCTTTGTTGTTATCATTCGAGAAATACGAGATAGCATCATTAATATTATTACCAATAACATTTTCCGGATTAGAAGCATCGACAATGATAGAACTATTCGGAAGCTGTCGAATAATATTCATCCAAAGATAAATAGTAATCTTAGCTTTCATCTCCAGATGTTTATCATCAACAATACTAATAAACTTCTGCGGGTCACTGTCAATAAGTTCAAGAAGAACAGATTGCTTATCATCGACAGTCATTGCCATAAATTCCGAATAATCACCTACGCTACCTGTTGATACAACAACATTGTCAATAAGTGCGCTATTCGGATTATTAATAAGTTCTGTATATTTCTTGAGAGCATCAGTGCGAAGTTTCGTCCGAGCAGCTTTGAGTGCTTTACGCTCACTATCCGAAGTAAGATAAAACTGAATATTGACGCTTTTATTAATGTCTTCAACCTTATTAGCAACTTTGCTACTTAAAAGGCAATATCTCCAGCTAATATAATCGGGAATATTAACAAAAGTAACATACTTATAAAGTTCCGTTTCATCAAGTTCCTTAATTCGTTTCAGAACAATAGCTTCAAGTTCCGAACCAGTTTCATTCTTAATCTTATCAGCTTTTTTAAGTTTACCGATAAGTTCGTCGATATTACTTTTCAGAGCAGGATTACCTAAATCTAAAACATAAGAAGTATCGAACTCTAAGCCATGAACAGGAATCTCAAGAAGAAAATCATTTAAGTATGTAGTGATTCGTTCTTGCCAAGAACTATCAATAGGAGATACACCAACAACAGTAGGAAGAAGAACTCGCATTTCCTCACTACGGCTCAGCAGTTCATTAACAGGACGAATAGCAGAACCAAGACGAAGAAAGTCAGTTTTGAAAGCATCTTTATTCCGAAGTTCAAAAGAAGAAGGATTGTTCCTCCATTCAATACGAACTGAACGATTAACTTTAATCATATTTTTAACATTTTAAGTTATTCAATCTTTTATATGTTAATGAGTAGTAATAACCTTTCGATTATTACTACTCAAATTGGGTGTTTAGTTCAGAGCTAAATCAAGCCAGAACGAAGTAGTAGGATTATCAATATTGATACCCTGCGAACCAAGAACTTCATAAGAAGCAATATCCTTCGTATCCGACAGTTGAGTACCACTTGCAAGTCCCCACGAAGCAGGCAGTTCAGCCATACCTTTATAGACACCTACTTTATACTCACGACCCTCTTCACAAACAAACTTAATATTACGCTCACCATTCGAACCCATAGTATGGTCAAGGAATACAGCACTATAAGAAGTAATAGGCAGACCTTGATACATATTACCAGCTTCACGGTCACGACGAGCACGAATACCGTGGTCGAACATATCAACAATCTTGACAGTAAGAATCTTACCATTAAACATCTTATAACGGTTAAAATACTTACCATAAGACATCATTTCACCATCGCTCTTAATCTCGTTATCACCAAGAGTTACAAAGTAATTCTTAAGACGAGCATCATAGTAGATAGCATCATTGAACATTCGTGCAAAACCTTTACCGCAATAAAGAACAAGTTCCTCAACGGTAGAATCAATACGATTGTCAAAGATACGAGTGATGATACGGTCGAAACGATTAAGTGTCAGAACAGAATACGTTTCATAATTACCAACGGCCTTGAGAATATCAAGAACACCAGCACCACGAGGAATTGCCTCACCAGTCTTTTCATCCTTTAAGTGGATAATACCATTCGAATCGCGGTTGTACTCCGAGAACCACAAGTCCTCTTCGAGCATCTCGCGTCGCATGATTTCCCACATCTTCATTTCGTAAGGCATCCACAGACTACGCTCACCACCAGATGCAGTATCAAAGGCAATATTAACAACCTTATTACCCATATTACCAGCAATCTCTTTCGAAAAACGGTAGTAACCATACTGATTGGTTGCCTTGCTGAACGATTGGTTGTTCGAGCGGTTTCCGTCAGACTTGCTACCCGGAATAGTCGAAGCACCTAATGCCCAAATAGCACCACTAATGAAGTCTTTTGCAACAGCATCAGCCGAGATAGGAGCACCTGACATATTGGTAAAACGATAAACGTATCCACCAGTCGAAGTAGCAATACCCTCATTCTGAATACGCCATTGCATACCCGAAGGAGCAATAGCCGTGTGCTGATAAATAAACCAATTATCCTCCATTTCAACCTCAACAGTTCCGTAAGGCTGAATAGCACTTTTATCAGATACCAGCTTTTTCAGACGAGAAGTAACACGCTGACGAGGAGCAATTTCCCAAGTATATTGAGTATCACCACCATTCAGCTTAACTTTTGTTGTAACAGCACCTTGACCCTCAGTAAGAGTAAGAAGAGGATACTTGTCACTATCCTTACCCCAAAGATAAGTAAGATTACGATTAAGTTTAACAGGGTCAATCAAATCAAAATTCAGAAGCATATTAGCATCTGTATATTGATTCGAGTCAAATTTTACAGTTCCAATTTCACGCATTGTAAATTAGATTTTTGGTTAAGTTATTATTATAAGGCAAGAACATTTGCTTTATTTAATAGGTAAAACAATTTTATCATCCTTTGCAATCTTATGAACCTTAGGATTACCATTGTTTTTACCAGTTTTACTTGCTAATGAACGAAGACGTTTAACTTCTTTTTTAGCAAGTTCAGCTTTAATCAGTTGGTCAACTCCACCATCAAGATTCATAATAAATCGCATAGCTAATTCAGCAGGATTAGAAAGACGATTAATTTCATCAATCTGTGCTTGACTATAAACCATTCCATTAATCTCTTGAACAGGACGAGAGAAATAATCAAATAACTCTTGACGAGAAATAAG
>ULPL01026966.1_pt1 | contig 12776 bp, 9 predicted proteins | sample 1953481 | NCBI WGS metagenome assembly ULPL01 (sample SAMEA4835628, study PRJEB28245) | human gut metagenome | biome: gut microbiome; material: fecal sample | place: Denmark | collected 2008 | reverse complement strand
CCAAAGCACCGATGCCCATCAGTCCGTCAGGCAGCCCCCATGACCTTATCATCTCTTTCCCTTCATCTGTGGTGAACATTTCTTTCTCTCGATGAATCCAACAGCTTCCCAAGTTCAAGGCATGAGCTGCAAGCATCATATTTTCAAGCACACAAGTTCCATCCTCGATAGCAGTATGAGCATTTGAGGGAGCAAAAACCAATACATAAGTGGGAGCATCGTAAAAAGGATTTGATTTGGATCCAATTACTGCCGCATTCATTGCAGCCAGTTTTTTGCGCTGCTCTTTATTCTGCACAGCTACGATAAACGCACTTTGGCGCCCTCCTGCTGAAGGTGCGTAAGTTCCTGCTTCAAGTACGGCATCCAATTCCACGCGAGAAATTTGTCTGTCCTGAAATTTACGACAACTGCGTCGCGTCTTAATAATCTCCAAAAAATCATGTTCCATATTATTCCGTGTTAAAGTTCGATGCAAAAGTAGGTACATCTTACACTAAACCTTTTTACATTTGGCAAAAAATGATTTCGCATTTGACAAAAAGAGACATGCTTCCTGGTTTATGACGCATCTTTTTGTTATCTTCGCAGGGTGATAAGTGTTGATGGAGTATGGAACTGGAACAGATTTTAAGTTTAAGATACCCTCTGCCTGAAGAGTCTTTAGACAAATTGCATCGTTGTATGTCAGAGATTACATTGCCTAAAGGATTTCATATATTGGAAATAAACAAGGTAGAGAAAGATATATTTTTCATTAAACAGGGTATTGTCAGGGCTTTTACTTATGTTGACGGAAAAGAAATTACGTTTTGGATAGGCAAGGAAGGTGCTACCATTGTTTCTATGAAAGGATATGTAAACGACGAGGCTGGATATGAGACAATGGAACTGATGGAGGATTCTGTTCTGTATGTCTTGAAGAGGAAGAAATTGCAGGAATTGTTTTTGGAAGATTTGCATATTGCTAATTGGGGACGACGGTATGCGGAAATGGAACTTTTGGAGACTGAACAACGATTAATCTCCATGCTCTCAGCTATCGCCTCAGAGCGTTACAGGCAACTGGTTGAGATGGATCCGGAACTCTTGCAACGGCTGCCATTGGGCAGCATAGCCTCGTATCTTGGCATTACGCAGACAAGTTTAAGCAGGATAAGGTCACGAATGAAATAGCTTTATTTACAATTTAGCTTTTGCAACCATTTTGCAGTGTCACTTCATATAATAACGCCACAGGCTTCCATACCGGTGCCAAATGCTTCCACGCAGGCACAAAGTGATTGACTTTTGCCAACCTTGTCTTTACTTTGCGTTGCCATGCAAAACGACCTTCTGATTTTCCAGATGGCATGACAAACGGAAATCATAATTTATCCTATCCGAAGAGATAGGTCATCACAATTTCCTTACACTAATCCACACGGGCTTATACTTGTTATAAGCTTGTGTGGATTATTTTTTAGATAGGAACCGGCATGTGGCTGCCTTTCCTCCATTATATTATCATCAGCAGCTTCCGGGATGCAACGCGCCCAGAATATCCGTGGTGTTGAACAGGCATGCCTTGCGGGAATCGAAGATACAGACAAGACCGGTCACCGTCTGCCCCCCGACAGCCTCAAACATGATGTCGGAAGAGCAACTCTGCAATGAGAAACGGAAGCCGAGAGAATAAAGGATGGAGAATATCTTCCCTGCAGCTCTCTCCGCAGCCATACACGATCACGAGCCAATGAATGATCTTACGGTTTTTGCAGCCGCAACAGCCACATACCAGGCCAAAGATAGGGGCAACGATGGAGATTTGGGCCCAAATTGCCCCTCAATGGAAAATATTTCTCCAAAAAGCGTGAATTACTCAGATTTTATTGCTACCTTTGGCATATCATAATAGTTTTTATTATCTTTGTATTTACAACAATAAGACAGATAAAACTCAAATATGACAAAACCGAGTAACTTTTTATTGCCAAGCACTTACAAAATGATTTATTGACAATATAGCGAAATGAAGGCATAAGATAAATATTTAAGACCATTAATAAAACAATAAAATATGTGTGGAATAGTTTCAATATTTAACATACAAGAGCAGACCGACAGCCTTAGGCAGAAGGCCCTCCGTATGAGTAGGAAAATACGTCATCGCGGTCCCGACTGGAGCGGCATCTATTGCGGCGGTTCGGCCATATTGGCTCACGAGCGTCTTTCTATTGTTGATCCTGAATCGGGACGTCAGCCACTGTATAGTCCGGACAAGAAGCAGGTGCTTGCTGTCAATGGCGAGATATACAATCATCAGGAGATACGCAGCCGTTACAAGGGCAAATACGATTTTCAGACAGGAAGTGACTGTGAAGTCATATTGGCTCTGTATCGTGACAAGGGCGTCGATTTCCTTGAAGACCTGAGTGGCATTTTTGCCTTCGCCCTTTATGATGTAGAGAAAGACGAGTTCCTTATCGCCCGCGATCCTATCGGTGTCATTCCTCTTTATATAGGCTACGACGACGATGGAAAAGTGTATGTCGCCAGCGAACTTAAGGCACTTGAGGGCAACTGCGACCACTATGAGGTGTTCCCTCCCGGACATTATTACTCCAGCCGCATAGGTAAGCCGGTGCGTTACTATACACGCGACTGGTTCAGCTATGATGCCGTAAAGGACAATGGCGGAAGTGCTGCCGAGATACGCACCGCGCTTGAGGCTGCCGTAAAACATCAGCTGATGAGCGACGTTCCTTACGGAGTGCTGCTGAGCGGTGGTCTTGACTCATCGATTGTGAGTGCCGTCGCACGCAAATATGCTTCAAGACGTATTGAAGCCGGCGGAGGCGAGGATGCCTGGTGGCCGCGCCTGCACTCTTTTGCCGTCGGACTGAAAGGCGCGCCCGATCTGGCAAAGGCCCGTATCGTGGCCGACCATCTGGGAACGGTGCATCATGAAATAAACTATACCATACAGGAAGGTCTCGACGCGATAAGCGATGTGATATATTTTACCGAGACCTATGATGTCACCACCGTGCGCGCATCCACGCCAATGTATCTGTTGGCGCGCGTGATAAAAAGCATGGGTATAAAAATGGTGCTGTCGGGAGAAGGCGCCGATGAGATCTTTGGCGGTTACTTGTATTTCCACAAGGCTCCGGATGCCAAGGCCTTCCATGAGGAGACCGTACGCAAGATCTCAAAACTGAATCTGTACGACTGCCTCAGGGCAAACAAAAGCCTGGCAGCATGGGGCGTGGAAGGACGCGTGCCGTTCCTGGACAAGGAGTTCCTTGATGTGGCAATGCGTATCAATCCGGAATTAAAGATGTGTCCGGGAAACGTAGTGGAGAAGAAAATACTGCGTGAGGCTTTCTCCGACATGCTTCCTGAAAGCATCGTCTGGAGACAGAAGGAGCAATTCTCCGACGGCGTTGGATACTCTTGGATAGACACACTGAAGAAGATAACCTCCGACCTTGTCAGTGACGAGCAGATGGAGCATGCCGCCGAGCGGTTCCCGATCAACCCGCCGCAGAACAAAGAGGAATATTACTACCGCTCTGTCTTTGCATCCCACTTCCCAAGCGACAGCGCAGCGCGTACAGTGCCGAGCGTACCAAGCGTGGCATGCAGTACAGCGGAGGCCCTCGCCTGGGATAAGGCTTTTCAGAACCTTAACGACCCAAGCGGACGCGCCGTACAAGGCGTCCACGAGCAGGCTTATAAATAATAATCATTGCTGTCCGATAGGACATATTATTAGGGCTGTTTCCATCTGCTGGAATCAGCCCTAACTGTTATCCAGCCTTCTCATGAGAGACAGGTAATCCCGGACAGAAATAAGCATTTTAGCCGACAGCCACTCTGTTGTCAAGTCATTACATCTCCCAATGGCTATTGGAGTCCGGGGAATCCCGTACCATTGTCGCAGCCTGTCATATCATAGCCGTCTGCCAAGGGAAACAGTACGATTTTTTCCTAATAATCTATTTTTTAAAATGGCCTTTCGCACGGTGTCTTCTATTTCAGTTTATGAAGACGGAAACCGGCTGGCAAGATTAGGGGAAATCAGGAATATATATTCAGGGGCAAAGTAGTATATGGCTCAATGGGCAATGAGCATATGGATCAATGGGCAATGAGCATATGGCTCAATGGGCAACGAGCATATGGCTCGTTGAAAAGCTACCCTTGCATTGCTTCCGGACACCATAATCTCACCTTATGCTGGCACCTATAAACCTGCCACGCCCTATAGGGGAGAACGGCTGCCCGACAGCGGAATGAAGGGATAGGAAAAGACTGCCGGCAACAAGATATCTATAGTATTTTTATTTTACATACGACATTTCAGACATGCAGGAGCCTACGCCCACCGCCGGATAGGATAAAGAACATCCGATGAAGATATCCGACTTTTGCGGGCAAAAAGTGCGCAATTCTCGTTTTTGTCCAAGATCTGCTGTAACCCCCCCCAGCCCGTCCGAGAACGGCCGTTTTGGGGTGTATCACATAGGATAGAACCGCTATCACGACTCCACCTAAGCCCCTCTAAGGGCATATATTTTTTCATCTTAAAATTTTGTTTTATGTTAAATAATTCGTCATAAGGGCTTAAAAAGGCCGATATGAACACTAATAGAGCGTGTTTTTGATGGTATATGATTCCCTACAGGTCATTATCCAAGAGAAGCAATCAAAGCAGGTACACCTTTGAGAGATATGGCACGACGAAGGTTATAAGATAGGCAAAAGAGGCCCATCTCAGCAGTTACTTTCAGTTTGCCTTTCAGTAAAAAGTAGTATTGCCCAAGTGCTCGCTTCATGGTTCCGAAAGGATGCTCGGAGAGGCATTTGCGATTGTCCATCTTGTTCTGGTCTAGATGCAAAACGTAACGGACAACCTTCTTCACAACCTTCATTTTTGGAGGTTTTGGCTTGTCTTTATTCTCTTCTTTGAGTTGCTTGCGTTTTGCTTCAGTTGCCTTTATCAAGGTGTCTTTGTTGAAGTCTGCCTCCTTAAATTTCTGGATGGTACACTTGCACTTGCATTTTTTACATGCAAGCTTGTTGCAGTAGCGGATCATACCGTTTCTTTTGATAGACTTTTGCCTCAGGATTTCTCCTTGCGGACAATAGACAAGATTGCGTTCGGCATCCCTCACGAAGTATCCTTCAAGAGCCTTGGCACGCATCTGCTCGGGAGTCATCTTCAATACAGCAGACTCTGCTACATCAGAAGTGTACTCCTTGACCTCTACAATCTGTGCATCGGTTAAAAAATCCTTGTAGGCTTCCGGTATGACTGCAGCTTCAAGACATGCCTTCAAATCTTCTGGATTAGTACTTGACTTTTGTTCGTCAGTTATGGTAGCTTCGTTATAGTCAAACTGAATCTGCTCCGTGCAGCAGCCATCACGTTGGATGACATTTGGTACGATACCATTAGCCAATGCATCTGCATGATCCTCGGGACACTCGTACCCCTTGTCTGCAGTAGATTCTAGAACGTCAACACCATAATCGGCTTTCACCTCAGATGCTACGCTTGTAAGCTGACCATGGTCTGTTGGACTGTTGCTTACCTGGAAGCCTGCTATCAGATGGCTCTCCGCATCAACAGCTGTTTGCACATTATAACCGACACAAAAGCCTTCGTTGGCTTTCATTAGTCGGGAATCAGGATCGGTTAAGGAAATCTGGCTTTCACCGCTTTTCTCAAGTGTATCACGGTATCCTTCATAACGTTCCTTGCGCTCCTTGCAAATATCAAGCTTACGTTGCAATTCATCTTTGGAGAGCCTGTGTCCTTCCTCATGATCGTATGCATCAAGTTCTTCCATATAGATTGAAATATGTTCATCAAGACGCTTGATTCGGTCATCGAGTTTGCTTAGAGTAAGGTTGTTGTCCTTAGCATTTACAGCCTTAAACTTGCTTCCATCAATAGAGATGTACGACTTGGAAAAGAGCTTCAGTCCCATGCAAAACTTGTTGAACTCTTTAAAAACTTTAGTAATAGCCTTCTTGTTGTCCTTGCGGAAATCGGAGATTGTACGAAAGTCTGGAGTCAGCTTGTTGAGCAGCCACATTACCTCTACGTTACACTTGCACTCACGAGCAAGTTTACGAGAGGAACGTACCTGATAGAAGTAACCATAAATATAGAGTTTGAGGAGATCGCGAGGATCATATCCTGGAGTACCTGTCTCTGCAGGAGTACTGCGGACGAATCCCAGTTCATCCATTTTGAGATTATCGACAAAAGCATCGAACAAGCGAACAGGGGCGTCAGCCTCTACATACTCGTCAATGCAATCAGGGAAAAGAACCCTCTGTCGTCTATCTTGACCTTTTTTATATGCCATATCTTTCTTGTTTATTACTACAAAGATACATAAAATAATTGAGAATCAAGAAGATACGAGGTTAGTTAACTATAAAGAGCAAAAGAAAAATGCTCAATTCAGTTGTTTGCTTCCCTAATTAAGTTTTCGGACGGCCTCCCCCTGAATATATATTCCTGATTTTCTCTGATCTTGCCAGCCGTTTTCCCGCCTTCATAAACTGCAACAGTAGACACCTTGCAGGAAGCCATCCTAAAAAAGTAGACTGTCAGGCAAAAGTCGTACAGTCTCTCTTTACAGGCTATGGTCCTCTGGACAGGCAAGAGTCCGGACGTATTCTCTGTCAAGATCGGATATGCCATCATCACTCCCAAAGCAGACTTGTTTCAGACACGCTCAGTGAAACACTACCATTCTTAGAATGCATCTTACGGCTCAAATCCAATTTTATTGTCTTTTTGAGGCTTATAAATAAATGAAGATCGCCGTATGGCCACTTCATAAAAAAGTTTAGCCATATAGCGATCTTCTGTTATAATGAGGGCTTTGTGACACACCCCATCAGACGGCAATTATTGGCTTGCCCTAATTTTGGATAGGGCAGTTAATATCTATTTTCTTCTTTCGCTCTCATTGATGAAGCCGTGATGATAAGCGTAAAGCAGCTCTTCGAGGTCATCGATCTGTTGACGGAGCTCCTCTCCCTTGTCGGTGTCGGCAACCAGCATACGGTGGGATGACATCTCTACGATCTGAGTCGTCGACTTGATGTCTGTGCCTCGGATAATGGCATCTTGTGTCGAAGTGAACGGCTCATGCTGTACGAGCTGGAAGCCACGGCTGTGATAGACCAGCGTATAGCCTGCAATGCCCGTCTCCTTGTGATAGGCCTGTGAAAATCCGCCGTCGATAACCATCAGCTTGCCATTGGCTTTGATAGGGTTCTCCCCGCTTCCGGCGTGTACCGGCACATGGCCATTGATGATGTGGCGGTTGGAGCCTGTCACTCCGAAAGAGTCGAGGATGCCATCAACAACATCTTCATTGTCGCGTAGAATGAAATAGTTGCCTTTTGCCTCTTGATGGGTTTCCTTATCCTTAATGAAGTAGCGCTCGAAGGTGGCCATCTTCGACTTATCAAAGAGAGGACTGTCGGGGCCACACCACAGATAGAGGAAATAGTCGGAGGCATAGCTGCGCTCACTCGATGAGGTGTCTTCCTGAAACGCTGCCCGGATCGTCATGCCGATGGCGTTCATCAGCTCGCGTCCCTTATAGCTCTTGCCAGGGCTTACCGTTACTTTCTTCAACGTACCATCCTCGTTGAGAGGGATGGAAGCATGGAAAAGCAGGTTGTTGTTGCAGATGAAATACATGCATCCGTGGTTCAATAAGATACGGATATGACGATGTAATTTCTCGGATACGGCAAAAGAGTGGTGAAGCTTGCGGATGAGAGCCTCTTCTTCAGGGGTGAGCCGGTTGGGATCCTTAGGATCGATCGTCGGGAAATGACAGCTTGTCATTGGGTAGGTCTTTCCATTGAGCGTAATGGTGCCTTTCTCATAATCGATGCGGTTGAACATCTTGCGGTCCTGCATGTTCCATTCAGGATGCTTGTCGTAAAGCTGTGCTTCCAGCTTAAACTGCAGTACGGCAATGGCCTTATGCATCTGTGCCGTCAACCGTGTCGTACGGTTGTCGATGTATTCCGCTCCGCCGCTCATCTTTGGGATGAACTCCTCACAAGGATCATCGGCATACGTATCCATGGCAAAGGTAGCCAGGGGCACTAGGTTGATGCCATAACCCTCTTCGAGCGTCTGCAGGTTGGCGTAGCGGAGAGACAGACGTATGACCGAGCAGATGCAGGCGTCGTTGCCGGCGGCCGCACCCATCCAGATAATGTCGTGATTGCCCCAGGTGATGTCCCAATGATGATAATTATCCAGCAAATCCATGATGTGGTGGGCTCCGGGACCGCGGTCGTAGATGTCGCCAAGCATGTGAAGTTGGTCTATGGCCAGCCGTTGGATGACGTTGGCGATGGCGATGATGAAATCGTCGGCACGGCCCGTGGAAATGATCGTATCAATGATCACATTGACATAGGCCGACTTGTTCTTATCGTCGGTCCGCTCATGAAGCAGCTCCTGAATGATGTAGGAGAAATCGGCAGGTAACGACTTACGCACTTTCGAGCGCGTATATTTGCTCGACACATCACGGCAGACAGATACAAGATGGTGGAGTGTGATATGATACCAGTCGTCAATATCGGGTTCTGAAGTCTTGACGAGCTCCAGCTTCTGTTCCGGATAGTAGATGAGCGTACACAGCTCGCGCTTCTCTGATTCGCGAAGGGTATTGCCGAAGAGGTCGTTCACCTTTCGCTTGATATTGCCTGAAGCGTTCTTCAGCACATGCTGAAAAGCCTCGTATTCTCCATGGATGTCGGCCAGGAAATGCTCCGTTCCCTTCGGCAGATGGAGGATGGCCTGAAGGTTGATGATTTCAGTCGAGGCCTCGGCAATGGTAGGAAAGGCATGGGAAAGGAGCTGCAGATAGCGCATGTCTTTCTGAATGTTGTAAGTCTTATTCGTCATAGTGTTATGGGTTATAAGATTTAGCAGGAGTAGTTATTTATTTCCCGGAAACTCCTTGCTTGTGCTCATGCTCAAGGAAGATCCGGATATTTGTCAGATGCTGAATTTCGTGATGGCACGTACCATTAGATCGGTTTCCTTATCGTCCTTGGGAGACATGGGCATAAAGCCTTCTGTAAGCCCAAGCACACGGTGGGTGACACCCATGATGTGGGCAGCGAATCCCTCAATCGCAATGATCTTGAGAATTTCCACAAGACGGTCTTCATCCACATCCTCGAAGCGCAGCACCTCATAGAGGTCGAGCAGGTGGAGCAGAGGAGCCGACTGATGTTCCATCTCGTAGCGGAGGTTGGCTATCATAATGGCCAACTTACGCTCGCTCTTTTCTTTCTCGTAGACATAATCGTGCAGTCTGCTTTTCATAAGCAGGTTGCGGGAGAGCAGGGCGTCAGCCTTAAGATGTCCTTCCACGTATTTAGCTTCTGAAGGGAAACGGTCAATTTCGTTTACGTTAAGTTCCGGTAGAGGATAACCAACACGTTGCAGTCCCAGTCCCATAGGACCGAGCACGTGCTCGTCCGCAGCATACAGTGTCATCAGCCTCCAGTCCTCTTCCGTGAGAGTGGGCAGGAGGGCCTTCAGATTGTCTATGCGCTCCGTATTGTGAAGCACGAAGTCGTCGATACCCAACTGCAGAAGCTGTCCCATGGCCTGTCGGCTCTTCTCTCGGAGAAGACGGGCGGCATTGCTGTCGATCACCTTCCGATAAAGGGAGACAAACTGCCGGGCACATTCGTCATGGGAGATAAGACTTGTGAAGATGGGGTTCTTGATGGTTACCACCTTCTTGTTCCATCCCAATTTCTCAAAGGTATCCCGTTCCAGTTGTCCACAGACATGCACGGCAGATGCCTTCTCGGCTGTTTGTCTTTGTCGTCTGCGTTGCCATTGTTGCTGATGCTGTCTGATGTGCCAGGGCTGGAGGCCGCCGAGAGGGGAGAGCACGGTCGGTATATTCTTGCTCTCTGCCCGTAAGAGAAGGGCCGTCGCAGCTGTGTTCCAGCAGCCGAAGACGTGAACCAGCTGGAATTCATTCAAAGGATGGTCGCCCATCTCTTTGGCAGAATGTACCGCAACGACCTCGAAAGACGTACTCAGATCGTTGGCCAGCGTGGCGACGAACTCCTCATACGGGCTGTCGATTCCGCCACCTTGAGCATTGTATAGAAGGATCCTCATCATTGTTTATGCGTGGTAAACTCTAATTTGTCGGCAGTGCAATGATGGAACATGGCAGAGGCATTATGCCAGACTACTGACATTTCAAGACAAAAGATACGTGCGGTGCCTATTGTGTCGTCGAAGACGCTGACAGCCTTCTTACCGATGATGCTTCGGATGATAATCAGTGCCAGCCAGGCAATAGCCGCTATAGCCAGGAGAACCCACCGGCCCGACAGGCCGCCCAACACCATGGCGGCAATGGGAACCCAGAATGCGAGATGGAGGAACGACTGGTCGGCGTTGAACAGTGCACGATGTGATAGGCTACGGTTGAGGAAGCGGCGGGTCTCCTGATAGAACACGCGATGATTCATCCATGTCCGATGTGACGGAGCGTTCTCTATGGTCCAAGCTTCGGGTGAGAACTCAACGGACGTACCCTCGGGATTGGCGAACTTATTGACTAGAAAGTCATATTCACCATGGATAAGATGCAGATTGCCCAGATAGCCTTCCCCTTTCATGAAGTCATCCTTGCGGATCATCAGATGGGGGCAGTTGGTGCGGTAGGCAGTTCCATATTCATCTTCCCGAAGAAGATAATAGGCCGTGTGGATGCGTTCGAAGCGTTGATACACGGTAGCTTCAGGCGCATAGGCTGTATAGCCGATCACCATCCGGGTGCTGTCGTAGCAATGGGAGGCCATGACACGGAGCCACCGGTCGCTCTGTGGACGGCAGTCAGCCTCCATGAGGAGAATCCAGTCGGTCTTTGCCGCCTTCACGCCAAGCGTGACGGCCAGCTTCTTACGACTCATGAAGCGCGAGGAATCTTGAATGGACGTGACATAAAGAGAAGCGTCGCTGGGATCGACATTCAAGTCGTGGAGCTGCCGTTTCAGCACATCCTCCGTGTCGTGATCGCTCACCTCACGAACGACGATGACCTGATAGCCGGCAGGATAGTCCTGACGTAAGAGCAAAGGCAGGTTTTTCTCCAAAGCCTCAGCTTGATTGTGAGGTGTAAGAATAATGGAGAGCATCGGAAGATGTTGTGCCTCAGGATCTTTGTCGGAATTATCAGCGCTCTCACTGGTTTCTTCTTGTTCTTCCTGAACCTTTTGTTCCTTAAACGACAGCATCCGTCTGCCCGCCTTATAACGGACAAACGGATCCATCAGGAGAGCTGTCACCGTCAGAAGCAGGACGATGATGCCCAGGACAATGGTGATATTGTCAATTATCAACATAGTATTCAATTTTCGTACAAGATATCAGACGGGACCGATGGTCCCCCTGATCTTACAGCTCCGTGCTGAGGTATCCCTCGGGAAGAGGACGGCAGTTGTATCGGCTGGCCATGATCTCGCCATAGGCTCCAGCAGAACGGAGGGCGATAAAGTCGCCGCGATGTGTCTTGTTCAGGTCGATGGCCTTGGCAAATACATCGCTTGACTCACAGATCGGTCCTACGACATCATACGTTTCGGTCGGTTCGTCACTTGACAGGTTCTCGATCTTATGCGAAGCCTGATAAAGGGCGGGACGAATAAGATCGGTCATACCGGCATCAACGATGACAAACTGTTTGGCCGTGCCCTGCTTGACGTAGAGTGTGCGGGTGATGAGTGAACCCATCTGTGCCACGACGGCACGTCCCAGCTCGAAATGGAGCTTCTGTCCCTCGCGGAGCTTCAGATGCTTGGCATAGGTTTGGAAATAGTCTTTGAAATTGGGGATCGGCTCGCGGTTGGGATGATCATAGCTGATGCCGAGGCCACCGCCCACATTGATATTTCTTACCTTTATATGATGACGCTCGAGTTGTTGCTGCAAGTCATTAATACGGTTGCACAATGCTACGAAGTCACCCATGTCGAGGATCTGCGAACCAATATGGAAGTGAAGGCCGAGGAACTCTATGTTCTTCATTCCTGCTGCTTCCTCAATGATGCTTTCCATATCGTCCATGGCAATACCGAACTTGTTCTCTGCCAGTCCTGTCGTGATATTGGCATGCGTATGGGCTCCCACGTTAGGATTGATTCGGAAACAAACGTGTGCTGTCTTGCCTTTTGCCGCAGCCAGCTCATTGATGACTTCCAACTCGGGCACGCTCTCCACATTGAAACAGAAAATATCGGCATCCAGTCCGAGATTGATTTCCCAATCAGCCTTGCCGACTCCGGCAAACACTATTTTCGAAGCGGGGAAGCCAGCCTTCAGAGCTGCTTCGATCTCACCTCCGCTGACACAATCCGCACCAAGTCCGGCATGGGCAATGATGCTTAGTACCTTAGGGTTGGCATTGGCCTTAATGGCATAGTGTACCTCAAAATTCTCGTAACGGCCAGCCTCGGTCTTTATGGTGTCTAATGTCTTCTGGAGCAGATCAGTGTCATAATAGTAAAACGGCGTACGTACACCGGCAAATTTGGAAATCGGGAACGTTCCTTTCATATTCAGTCTGTGTGTTGTATCGTATCTTATTTAATCCCAACCGGCCGGTAGACCGCTATTATTGGCTTGGCCGGCTTCTTCCGGACCTTTAATTGACCGATTGGGACTGGGTTGATAATAAATTGGATTAATCTTATTA
>ULPL01046647.1_pt1 | contig 12966 bp, 7 predicted proteins | sample 1953481 | NCBI WGS metagenome assembly ULPL01 (sample SAMEA4835628, study PRJEB28245) | human gut metagenome | biome: gut microbiome; material: fecal sample | place: Denmark | collected 2008 | reverse complement strand
TATAAATGTGTCTACCTATGTCAGTATAAGACTTTGCCATTCCCTACCGGGTAGGATGCCCGCAAAAGAAGATATAAAGGCAACAGATAGTCGGGCCAAAGCTATCCGGAGAGATGGATCGAAAAGAATAGCAACCGATTTTTATTTACACGCTATGGCTTCGGATGCCGTAACAAACGATACGGACCATCCGATAAAGACAGGAAGATCCGGCAGGGATCATTTCCAAGTATGCCAGTTGTTCTGTCCCTTGGCTGTGACGGTCGGCAAGGCCGGATCGCTGATGGAAAGCTCAACAGTTCCCGCATAATTGCCCGACCACCAGCCTGCCATCTTTACCGAAGGCACCTCAGGCCATGTCAAGACAATGTGACGGACTGTCCCGCAAGAGAGCGGAAGACGCATGGCAAGCCAAGAAGATGACATAAAGGCCATCATTGTATGTCAAATACTTTTCCAACAAATTGATTTCAACACAATAGACCGTCAAATGAATCTGCCACGACTAACGAGGATCATCTAATGACCATAAGGTAATTTGTCGTTATCAAATCATCTACTCCTTCTCTGCATCTCTTTATTTCATACCTATTTATAAATAAGAAATTACGGGCCCATTGCCGGACACTCTTTTTTTTTCAAAAAAAAACACTATGTTTGTGTAGTTTTTCGATCGGGGTTGCGTCTAACGGTTAAAAGTAACTTAATTATTCGAATAAAATAATGGAAACAACGGAGAAACAATTTGCGCAGATTGTGCGGGACAACCGCAGCACGATATACACTGTGTGCTATATGTTCTCGAAGGATGCCGACGAGGTGAGCGACCTTTTTCAGGAGGTGCTCATCAACCTTTGGAAGGGTTTTGCGACCTTTGAGGGCAAGAGCGACATAAGGACATGGATTTATCGCGTAAGCCTTAACACGTGTATTTCGGCTGACCGCAAGAAGAAAAGGCACAAGACCGTGCCGCTGTCGATGAGCATCAACCTGTTTGAAGACAACGATGCCGACACGCGTCAGGTGCAGTTGCTGTATAAAAGAATCAACCGCCTCGGACCTTTCGACAAAGCTCTGGTGCTGCTTTGGCTCGAAAACCTAAGCTACGACGAGATTGGGGCGGTGATGGGTATATCAGCAAAGAATGTTTCGGTTAAGCTGGTAAGGATAAGAGAGTTACTCAAAAAAATGTCAAACGATTAAAGAAAGGATTCTGTTATGGAGAATATTATAGTCAACAACGGACTTGAGGAAATGAAGGCGCAGATGGCCATCCTGAAAAACAAGATAGAAGGGCAGACCATGCTGAACGAGCGCCTGATGAGACGGGCCATGAACGACCGCATGTCGCTGGTAAGGCGTATGGTGGTTTTGGATGTGGTTATGGTGATAGTGTGCATTGCAGCCATGTATGCTTTCATGAAACTGTTTGGCTTGTCGTTGCTGTTCTTTGTAGTGAGCGTTGTGCTGTTTAGCTGGTGCTTGGTGTCTTCTGCCTATATTAACAGAATAAAGGAGAGCGAACTGCTGGAGGGCGACTTGCTGAAAACAGGCGAAAAACTGGTAAGGATGAAGCGTCAGCGTGTGCGTCTGCTGATGATTAACCTTCCGCTTGGTATGGCATGGGCTGCATGGTACGGCTATGAGATGATTAGTTTTGAGACAGCAAGGGGCGGCAATCCGCGGAGCATGATCGTAGGTCTGTGTGTAGGCTTTGTCGTAGGAATAATCCTCGGACTGATGATGCTCCGCAAGATGCAACGAGCTAACGACATCGTGATACAGCAGATTGAGGAGATGAAAGCACTATAATATCGTATTGTCCTGAATCATGCAAAATCAGGTGAAAGACGACCATGCGGTTCGTCTTTCACCTGATTTCATTTAATTCTTCCCGTTAACGATGCCCAATGCCATCGAAACCATGCCGGTGATTGACAAAATCTCCTGCATTTATGTAAGGCCCTTTGCTCAAACGATAATCCGTTGCTAACACCCCACCGCATAGATAATGTAATGATCGCAAGTCTGGATCTTAATACCATCTTGCCAACCAACGGTTAGCTATAAACGTTTAGGCTCATAGCTTCGCTTCACAAGACAAGGATGCGCCACAGAACAGCACTCTAGAATAATAAGGAATACATGCTATTGTCTTCTTATTTCTGCCACCCACAGAGCCCGGCCACTTTCTTACAGCCTTCACCCCTCGCGCAGGAAGTCGAGTGCTTCCTTGATCTCTTCATCCGTAGCTGTCTGGTTGATGTGGATCTTACCGATACCGCTGAGGAGGGTAAAGTTGATCTTCGAACCTGTATTTTTCTTATCATGGTGCATGAGCGCGATAAGCTCATCATAGTCATCGCATACAAAAGACGGCCGGCCGTAGTTCTCAAGAATGAAATGTACTGTCTGGCGCATTCTCTCCGTAGGGAAGTGCATCTTGACAGTCGACAGATACAGCTCACACACAAGTCCGTAGGCGACGGCATAGCCATGAAGCAAAGGCCAGGCCTCATCACGCGAGGCATTCTTCAAGGAGAATGCCTCCAAAGCATGACCGATGGTATGACCGAAGTTGAGAGCCTTGCGGATGCCTGTCTCGAAAGGATCTTTCGTCACCACGCGCTGCTTCACCTTCACCGAATCGGCCAGCATCCGGCTCAAGGCGTCAAGGTCCGGATCCGTCAGATCGAAGCTGACCAGTTCCGTCCAGTGCTTCTCGTCAGAGATCAGGCCGTGCTTGAGCATCTCTGCATAGCCCGAACAGAGGTTAGCCCTGTCGAGCGTCTTGAGGAAGACCGTATCGAGTATCACGCTGTTGGCATTGTGAAACACCCCGATCTCGTTCTTCAAGCCATTGAAGTTGAAACCTGTCTTACCGCCCACGGAAGCATCGACCATAGCGAGCAGCGTCGTCGGGATATTGATGAAATTGATGCCGCGCTTGAAGGTAGAAGCCGCAAAGCCACCCAGATCGGTCACCATGCCTCCACCGAGATTGATCATGCAAGAATGGCGGGTGGCACCGCCGGCTTCCAATTCCTGCCACACATGGACGACCGACTCCAGACTCTTGTTCTGATCTGTCGCACCGATCGTTATCATCTTCGCTTCCTTCAACACCTGGAAGCTCTCCATCACCGGCCAGCAGACGTTCTTTGTCGTTTCATCGGTCAGCACAAAGAGACGGTCGTGTTCACACTCCGACAAAGCCTTGGTCAATTCCGTATTCAGATGTCGGGATATAATTACTCGCTGTTCCATACCTTTCTCTTTTTATATTCTATCACAAATATAGTAATAAATTGTACGGTTTCAAGTATCAATCGCTTCTTTATTAATACTTTTTAATAAAATGTTCTTCAACATTGCGCACACAGGGGTGGCAGTGTGCAATAACACTAAAGGACTATAATCCGAACCGTCTTCCATCCTTCACATCATGAGAGAAAAGTACTGTCATCCAGCCCTTTCATTTCTCATACTTCCAATATCCATTTCTTAAAATTCTTCAGAAAATAGAGATGATTCAACGAAGTTGAAGATCAGATGATCAACAAAATTGCCATATAACTAAAATAAAATCCATTTTCTTTAAAACTTGATTAAACCTTCTCTCATTGGTTTCATCTAAAAAGAGGTAAATATACAACAAATCAGAATAAATACAACAGATGCGCAGAATGAAAAATTTTGTTTCCGGAATAACAAAAAGATTCTTCCTTCTCTTCCTGCTCTGTCTGATGGTTCTCACGGCCTCGGCACAGCGCAAGATTACGGGTACGCTCATCGACCACGATTCGAATGAGAGCATACCCATGGTAACTATTCAGCTGCTCAAGCCCGACTCCTCGTTTGTGACAGGAACGGTGAGCGGCGACAACGGACAGTTCAGTGTGCAGGCTCCCAAAGACGGACGTTATCTGCTCAAGCTCTCCAGCGTCGGCTACAAGACGGTGGTGAAGAACTTGCAGGTCGCCGGCGGCAAGGATGTGGCCTTGGGCAAGACGACCATGAGTGCCGACGCCATCATGCTCAAAGGAGCCGAGATCACAGCCCGTGCCGTAAAGGTGACTGTAAAAGAAGACACTTTCGTCTACAACAGCGCCGCCTTCCGTACTCCCGAGGGATCGACCATCGAGGAGCTTATCAAGCGCCTGCCGGGTGCTACGATCGATGATGACGGCAAGATCACCATCAATGGCAAAGAGGTGTCGAAAATCATGATCGACGGTAAGGAATTCATGGTCGGTGACACAAAGACTGCCATCAAGAACATCCCGACCTCCATTATTAATAAGGTGAAAGCCTACGACCAGAAGAGCGACCTGGCCCGTGTGACCGGTATCGACGATGGTGAGGAACAGACCGTCCTCGACTTCGGTACGAAGCCCGGCATGAATCATGGCCTCATGTCCAACCTGGATGTGTCTGCCGGCACAAAGGACCGCTACTCCGGACGACTCTTCGGCGGATACTTCAACAACAAGATGCGCATCTTTGCCATGGGCAATGCCAACAACGTGAACGACATGGGCTTCGGAGGACGCGGCGGCAACTTCGGACGCGGACGCAACGGACTCAATGCTACGAAGATGGGTGGTCTGAACCTCAACTATGAGGAGAAAGACAAGCTGAAGATCAACGGTCACGTACGTTGGAACCACAGCGACGGTGACACCCGCGCGGAAAGCTCTTCGGAGAACTTCGTCAGCACGGTGGGATCGTTCTCCAACAGTCTCTCACAAAGCTACTCCCGCTCCAACTCGTGGGACGCACGCGCCCGTGTGGAGTGGACACCCGACACGATGACCAATATCATGTTCCGTCCGTCGTTCAGCTATTCTACGAGCGACGGTCTTTCCACCAGCCACTCAGCTTCCTACAACGAGGACCCTTACAACTATGTAACGGAGCCGCTCTCTGCAGAAGCCATCGCACAGTTGGCTAACGACAGTATCATGGTCAATACTATCAATAACAATTCTCTCACATTCTCCAAATCGACCAGTGTAGGCGGCATGCTGCAGTTCAACCGCCGTCTGAACAACAACGGACGCAACTTCACCATACGTGCCGATGCCAGCTACTCCGACTCCGACTCGAAGAGTCTCTCCACAAACAATGTCCACCTTTATCAGGTGCTCGACCAGCTTGGCAACGACTCTACCTATCAGACCAACCGATTCAACCTGATGCCCTCAAAGACATGGAGCTACACCCTGCAGGCCACCTACAGCGAGCCGCTCTGGAAAGCTACCTACCTGCAGCTGCGCTACCGATTCAAATACAGCTTCTCGAAGAGCGACCGTTCCACCTACGACTTCTCTAACCTCGGAGAGGACTATTTCGCCAACGTGAACCCCGTCTACCGCGGATGGGACAGCTACCTCAACCTGCTTGAGCATCACTACACTGACTATAAGGACGATGATCTGAGCCGTTACTCCGAGTACAAGAACTACCAGCATCAGGTAGAACTCATGTTCCGTATGGTCCGTCCCAAATACCAGCTGAATGCCGGACTGATGCTGCAGCCCCTGAAGTCGCACTACATACAGGACTACCAGGGCATCAGCGTCGACACCACACGCACGGTAACCAACTTCTCGCCTACCTTCGATTTCCGCTATCGTTTCAACAAGGTGAGCAACCTGCGCATCAACTATCGTGCGACAACGACGCAGCCGTCGATGAGTGACCTGCTCGACATCTACGATGACTCCGACCCTCTGAACATCACGACCGGTAACCCCGGACTGAAGCCGTCGTTCACCCAGAGACTGCGCCTCTTCTACAACCAATACTGGGAGAAGACACAACGTGCCGTCATGACCTTTCTCAACTTCCAGACGGTGAAGAACTCCATCAGCGACAAGGTGACCTACGACGCCACTACCGGTGGCCGCATCATCCGCCCGGAGAACATCAACGGCAACTGGTCGTTGAACGGTGCCTTCATGTTCAACACACCGCTTGACTCGCTCGGCAACTGGAACATCAATACGTTCACCAACCTGAACTACAATAATAATGTAGGCTATGTGGCACTGGACCAGAACTCCAGCTCACAGAAGAACATCACAAAGGACATGACCATCGGCGAGCGTCTCTCAGGATCGTACCGCAACAACTGGCTGGAGATAGAGCTCGACGGTAACCTGCAGTACCGTCACACACGCAACGACCTGCAGACAACGGCCAACCTCGACACCTGGCAGTTTTCCTATGGTATCAACTTCAACTTCTCGCTGCCGTGGAACATGTCTATTTCCACCGACCTGCATGAGAACAGCCGACGGGGATATACCGATGCCTCGCTCAATACCAACGAGCTGGTGTGGAACGCACAGATCTCTCAGAGCCTCTTGAAAAACAATGCCCTCACGCTGATGATCCAGTTCTACGACATCCTGCATCAGCAAAGCAACTTCTCGCGCACAGTGTCGGCCACCAGCCGCAACGATACGGAATACAACTCCATCAACAGCTACGCCATGCTCCATGCCATCTACCGCTTCAACCTCTTTGCCGGACAGAACGGTGGCCCTGCAGGACCTCCTGCCGGACCTGGTCACGGACCGGGAAGAAGATTCGGTGGTCCGCGTCCCGGAGGCTTCGGACGCCCGATGATGTGATGACATCCGAAAGAACCCTTTCCTAAGATAACAACAAAAGCAGGAGACAGACAGCTCACCAGAGCGTTTATCTCCTGCTTTTATTTTGTCCTCTCCTATATCCTATTCCTCTTCCTTACATGGCAGCCACTCTGAAATTGTCCCTCCAGCTCATGGCATCTCCCTTGGTGTAGGCGAGACTGTGTCATGTAAAGAAATGTAATAGCATTTTATCTACCTACCTTTTCACGACGACTTCCTGCCTGATGTTTTCCACGCTCCTGCTGCGATTGAACGATATACCCATATGGCAAGACTCATAGCGCCTGCAGGATACATCCCTGTATAATCAGCCATCGCTTCCCAATATATTATAAAATATTCTCCACTTTACGAGACTATAAAAAATAAATGCTATATTCGCGATATCATTTGAGATCTACTAAATTTGAGAGCTTTCGTCTGAGACGCACTCTATGAAACACTGCCACAACCCGAAGAGGTGGAAGCCATTCTGAAGTAGCAGCTGTCTCACTGATACGGCTGCCCGATTGCAGGGATTATCCATTCTGTTCATCCAAATTTTATATTTTATATGAGAACTCAACCTCTACTGCTTGTCCTGATATTCATGGCACTCGGCTTATCGAAGGGCCGGGCACAAAAGATACAGATCTGGGACAATCCTACCACCGAGTATGGAAACGTTTATTTTGACGGATTCTTCAATATCGCCATGGACATCACCAAGGTGGAGCTGAAAGAAGACGAGACCGTCGTTCGCGCTACGATCAAGAAACGCTCGGACTATCCCAATATGGGTCTGTTCCGGTTTTCAAAAGACACTTATCTTCTTGCTGACGGCAAGCACTATCCTGTGCAGTCGGCCGAAGGAATAGAGTTCGACAAGTTCCGCCAGACAGAAAAGAATGGCAGACTCGACGTGACCTTCCACTTCCGCCCTTTGCCAAAGAACACAAAAACGTTCGACTTCATCGAGGGGGATGGAAAGGGGGCCTTCCAGATAAAAGGCATCAAGCCGGTGGAGGAAAGATGGAAAGAACTCTTTCCGTCTTATTGGCGTGACGACCAGACCGGAGAATGGGTGATTGCCTTCCTCGGCGACCGGGCCATCTATGACAACAAGATCTGGGATATGGAGGCTGAGGTCACTCACAAGGGGAAAGAGGCAAAGATCACCCTAAGACATGACGGCGAGAAGATACCGGTTCAGATAGGCAAGAACCGGAAAGGCAGGCGCACAATACAGATCGGCAAGCAGAAACGAACCCTCTCATTGATTACCGGCCGCTTTATGCCCGACTATCCCGAGAAGGATACGCGTACTGATTTTGTTGATCTGGGCAACCGATCCGATACCGTTACGTTCATCGGTTGGCTAAAGGATATGCCTGACTATCTGAAAGACAAGAAACAGATTCAGGTGAACTGTTCCGACTTTATTAAAGACGAACAGGTGGAGCATACCGCCCTACTCGATTCGCTCGGTCGTTTCTCCATAAAGATTCCTCTTGCCAGCAGCTATGAGTTTTTCTTCGATTGGGGCCGGTGCTACATCCGCACGGTCTTTGAGCCGGGAAAAACCTATTTCCTCCTCTATGACTTTAAGGAAGGGCGCCGCTTCTTCATGGGCGATGATGTGCGCTTGCAGAACGAGCTTCTTAAATATCCCCTCGAATGGTTCGACAGGCAGATGGAAAAAGGCAATGACCTGGACGAATTTCTGGATGCCACCGACAGCATTCTAAGAGTTAAATACGCATTGATTGACACCCTCTGCCTTCAGCATCCGACACTCTCCACACGCTTCTGTCAGTTTAGCAAGGAAAATATGACTGCCCAGGCGGCACGCGAACTGGGACAGGCGCGATTCTATACGCCGACACTCCATCTGTCTCCTCGTGCCCGCCAATATGCCTACGAACATTTCTGGAAGGAAATGTCCAGGCCCTACACATTACACCGCGATTGGAGAGTTTTCATTCGCGACTATACAGATGACATCATTCCGAAAAGCGACGTGCTTGATTTTATTGAGGATTTTGCATCCAACGCCGAGGAAATTGAGTTTCTGAAAACATTTAAGTCGTGGATTAAAGAGACCAATGCCCGACTGGCTTCCATAAAAGACAAGGAGGAAAGGCAACATCTCGCGGAGCAAATCAACAAGGAGAACAAAGACCTGATAAGAAGATATGCTCTCCTCAATTCTCCAAAGGTACAGGAAATTATAAATAGTAAGATGTTCGTGAAGAATACGCGCCGGAAAATCCATGTGCTCGACTCCATCGGTGCCGATCCTTTCATAAAGAGAGTTCTTCTGTGTGAGGATGCCTATACAGCAATTGACAATACCCGTAAGCCCCTTAGTCAGGAGATAATGGACTCGTTGGCCGTATGGACCGATAACTCGCCGGCTCTTCAGGGTATTAGGGAGAAAAATGAATTCTACACAGCCCTTGCCAACCGGGAGCTGGATCAGCTGGTCTTGAAAACGGGCTCGGAAGTGGAGGGCTTGCAGGAAGGAAAGGAAATTCTAAGCAAGCTCACTGAGCCTTATCGGGAGAAATTTATTCTTCTCGATATCTGGGGTACATGGTGCAGTCCTTGTAAGGATGCGCTTTCTCACTCACAGGAAGAGTATCAGCGGTTGGCCAAGTACGACCTGCAGTATATGTATCTCGCCAACAACAGTCCGAAAGACACCTGGGAGAATGTGATCAAAGAGTACGACGTGACGGGCAGCAATGTAGTTCACTTCAATCTGCCGGGTGAGCAGCAGCAAGCCATCGAGAGCTATCTCAAGGTCTCCGCTTTTCCGACCTATAAGGTGATCGACCCGGAGGGCCGCGTGCTTGATGTGACGGTAGATCCCCGTAATCTTGATTCCACCGAAAGGTTGTTCCAGCAGCTTACCGGCAAATAGCTTCCAGACACTTTTGCATGATGAAAAGCTCCTAACACATCAGAATAGATAATAGTTCTCTTTCTGATGTCTTTCAGATTTAAAAATGAACGACAGAACAAGGCATCCACTCCTTTCCGATCTCGCACAGACCGGAGAGAAGCGGATGCCTTACATCGTTGTAGCGTGTCCTTAATGGGCTTATACCGACTTCCGTTTTCCACCCATCTTCTTGACAAGAGGGGCAGAAGATACAGGAATGTATGGGATTGACATGGGGATGATGGCTTGGCAACTCAATTTAATGCCCTATATCACGTCCGGATATTCATCCGCATTTCATGGTTTGTCAAACATTACCGTTGCTTCTATCTTGAGCCTTTACTTCGCCCGGAAAGAGTGAACCCGTAGCCCGGAAAAGAGATCCGTTTCAAATACCAGCTTACCGACATCACATCTGGACTGCTCTCTGATACGGAGGAGATGAAAGCCGTCGACAAGTCGATATTTACCCCGACTCGGTCGTTAAGTCGCAAATACTTATTCTTAATATTATCCTATTACCTTGCCTGACGGTTTCTACTCCCTCGCCGACATCCCGCCCGTCGCTTTATATTTAAGCTATGCCTTTAACAATAGTGACAGACCGACAACCGGAAATAGAAGGAAATCATTCGGATCTCCCATATCCAATTCGGAATAAAAAAGCCCTCGCAACATTCGGTACATACGTTGCGAGGGCCCTATGGTTAGGAACGTGGCTGCTGCCACTCCAATATATCCGAGAAATTATTCGGCACCGCCATTGTCGATGATCTTGATCTTCTGGCGGATAAGCTCGATATCGTCCTTCAGTTTCTGTGCTCTGCGGTTCATCTCACCCACAAGGGAGTTGCCCTTCTTCGAAGAGATGCTCAGGAAGCCGAGGTTATTCTCAAAGGTGGTCAGCTCCTGCTTCAGCTGCTCATAACGGCGCACCAGACGGCCACGCTCCGTGTCGACAGCATCCTCACCGCGCTTAGCCACAGACTTCAGATTCTGCTTGAAGTTGTCGAGACGGCGGTTGTTGATAGAGATGTGCAGCTTGCTATAAAGCTCGTTGAGGGTGTCGTGGTACTCCTTATACACCTTGTCCTTCTCTTTATAGGGCACATGTCCTACCTTATTATATTCATCTACCAGAGCCTGGATCTTCTCCTGTGCATCGTCCGCGGTCTCCTCAAGGAGAGCCTTCATACGGGCAATGATATCACGTTTCTGCTCCAGATTGGCATGCTCCTCACTGTGCGTGCCTGCATGGGCAGCCTTGCGTGCCTCGAAGAAATGGTTGCAGGCACCGAGGAACTCAGCCCAGAGCTGGTCGCCGGTCTTATGGGGAACGACACCGACCGTCTTCCACTCTTTCTGCAGAGCGATGAGCTTATCAGCCGTAGAACGCCACTCCGTGCTGTCCTGCAAAGCCTTGGCCTTCTCGATGAGCGCTTTCTTCTTCTCGATATTCTTAGCATATACTTCCTTCAGATTTTTGAAGAACTCTCCCTTGCGTCCGAAGAAGTCGTCGCAAGCGGCACGGAAGCGCTGGAAGATCTTGTCGTTCATCTTCTGCGGAGCGAAGCCGATGGTCTTCCACTCCTGCTGCAGCTCGATGATCTGCTTGGTGTGCTTGTCCCAGTCGCCAACACCTTTATTCTCTTCTTTGGCAATGGCCTCCACCTTCTCGCAAAGCTCTGTCTTACGGTTCAGGTTGTCTGCCTCCTTGGCACGGAGCTCCTCGAAGTGCTGCTGATGCTTCTTGTTGATCACCGTGCTGGCAGCCTTGAAGCGGGCCCATATCTGCTCGCGCAGATCCTTGGCCACAGGACCGGTCTCACGATACTGCTGGTGAAGATCCTGCAACTGGTGGAACGCGCTCACGACGTCTGGCTCGTCGGCCAGTTTCTCTGCCTCCTCGCAAAGATGCGTCTTGATCTCAAGATTGCGCTTGAAGTCATACTCGCGTGCCTCGCGGTTGAGGTTGAGCAAGTCGTAGAAGTTCTCCACCTGGAGCTGATAGTTACGCCAAAGCTCACTAGCCTGCTGTGCGGGCACATTCTTTATCTCTTTCCACTCCTGCTGGAGCTGTTTGAATTCCTGGAACGACTTGTTGGCCTGATCGGGCGATGTTGCCAATGCCTTGATCCGGTCGATGATCTCGAGCTTACGCTTCAGATTAGCCTCTTTCTCAGCCTCCTGCTCCTGGAAGATGCGGGCGCGCTTCTCCTTGATGATCTGCATCTCGGCCTTGAAAGCATGCTCCACATCGTCGGGCATAATCTGATACTCATCAGGATTGCCACCTTTGTCAAGATAATCTTTCAGCGCCTGATCGCGCTCTGCCTGATGGAGACGATAGAAGCTCGACTTGAGGTGCTCCACCTCGTCTCTCGAAGGATTGTCCTCACTCTGGGCTATCTCCTTGGCACGCTCCAATACCTCTGCCTTAGAAGTATAGACATGCCGGGCGGGACTCTCGGTCCCGGAAACAGCTGCTCCGGCCGGTGTCTCCTCTGCAGAAGCCTGCTCAACGGCAGATGGCTCTTCAGCCACGACTCCTTCTTCGGCAACCGTTGCTGCCGGCTGCTCCTTTACCTCAGAGGCGGCCTCAACCGTCTGCTGCTCTTCTTCTACCGGACGAGTTTCCTCTGTCCCTACCTTTCCCTGCTCCAGGGTGTTTTCTTGAGAGTCCATCATTTCACTGTTTTAAGTTTATGATTCGGATAAATACCATGCCGGCCTCTGCCCGTCCATACGGACGGAGGTGGGCACATGTCATAGAATAATGTTAAATACTTTGCAAACTTATATAAAAAAAATGGAACGCCGTCATCTTTTCCTCTTTTTTTGATTAAAAAAGTTTGATTTTATCGGCTAGTCCCCCAATAACGGCTTTAAAATTTGGCTTTTCATAATATTTCCACTAACTTTGCTGCTCATTAATGCAATGAAAAAGATAGCAAACGACATACTGAAAGTTGCCTTCTCGCTCGTTCTCGGAGGGGCCATCCTATACTGGATGTACCGCGATTTCGACTTCCGCAGCGTGAAATACGTGATTCTGCACGACATGGACTGGACATGGATGCTCCTGTCCTTTCCCTTCGGCATCATGGCCCAGGCATTCCGCGGCATCCGTTGGCGACAGACACTCGATCCCATCGGCGAGCACGCGCGTACGCACGTGGCTGTCGATTCCATTTTCATCTCCTACGCCATCAGCCTGCTTATCCCCCGTATCGGAGAGTTCGCACGGTGCGGCGTCCTGAGACGCTGGGACGGCATATCATTTCCGAAGGCACTCGGTACGGTAGTGACGGAGCGTGCCATCGACTCATTGTTGGTGCTCATCATCACGATGCTCACCTTCATCTTCAATTTCCGTAC
>ULPL01029641.1_pt1 | contig 13247 bp, 10 predicted proteins | sample 1953481 | NCBI WGS metagenome assembly ULPL01 (sample SAMEA4835628, study PRJEB28245) | human gut metagenome | biome: gut microbiome; material: fecal sample | place: Denmark | collected 2008 | reverse complement strand
GGCCATTTCGCATGCCGAAATGGTGCTTTTCGCAATACGATAAAATGTCCCTTAAACATAAATCATTGATATTCAATATATTACATAAACCTCTCATAATCCGCGTATTTGCGTCCGACGAAGAGTCCGCCCGCAAATACGCGCTTATTTTTTGGGGTATACCTGGAAATCCCGAGGGAAAAACTGAAAACCGGTTACAATTTGAAAGTTGCCTATACTGTATTCTTTTGGAAAGTGAATCGGCATCACCTACCAAAAGAATTCAGGTATATAATCACCAATTTTTATGCGCGTCTCCTTATATCGGACTCGCGCAATTATATTAAAGTCATTTGTCATTATGAATGAATCTATTTTCTGCCACCGCCAAATGCGTATCCTACAGAAACTCCAAAATTATTATAACCTCTGTAACCTAATTTGGAATAAACTGTCACTCTAAAATGATTAAACATCTCAATACCAATACGTGGTGTAAATATTGCTTTAGCAGCATCGTTTCCATAATATCCTTGGACTACATTACAAGATGCAATACCGACACCTACTCCGATGAATGGAGAAAACGTCTTTCCTCTATTAAAATTATAGTCTGAATAAACAGATAGTGATAAAATTCTGTTTGACAGGTTTGAACCTTCATATTTTCTTGTTGTACTTCCGGCATATATTTCCAAACCTAAGTCCATTGGATTTCGTGGAAAATTATATCTGCCTTCAATGGCAAAAGCAGGACCGACCAGTTTTTTGCCTACATACTTGTCAATACCGTAAGTTCCACCTACCGATATCTCGACTTCAAACGGTTTCACAGATTTTACTTCTTGTGCACTCGCCTTTACCCCTGCCATCATAAGCAGTAAGCTGATAGAAAATAAACAGATGATCTTCATAAAATAGCTATTAAATCAATGATTTATTATGATAACGCATAATACCATTAATACCCCTATTTTAACGTGGACTTTAATAATTGTAACGTGAGTTAGACGAATTGTAAGTCTTTGAAAATTTGGTGATTAGCGAAAATTGTCGTAACCTTATAGTGCTGAATTACAAAGAATTACAAACAATAATCGCTATGATCACCGAAAGCAAAGTTATAGAATTATTTTGTATTGCAGATGATTTAGCTACGCTGATTTTCAATTTTACAATTTTTTTGATGTATGTCAAAATGTATGCTAAGACCTGTCATAAAGCGCTCATACCATCGTGACTCTAACGTGTCAAATACTGAAATCACCCTCATTATGATGATACTTTTTCATAACTCGGGCTGCCGTTGTCTGAAGTATTTCTATTCTATGCGGAAAAGGTCTGCCGAGATATGCGCCATCTCTTTCCGAAGGTTGTTTCCTATAACCGTTTTATAGAACCAGGAAAAGGAGGCAGCCAGTCCGCTGGCTCTGTTCATCAAGAATGTGATTATGGGTAAATGTACAGAGAAACGTTTCGTTGACAGCGCTCTTTTACGGGTATGCAGGAACTGGCGAACACTTATTCTTCATAAGACATTCAAGAAAATGGCGCGAAGTGGTTAATGCTCCATAGGCCGGTTCTTCGTGTTTAAATTACATCTCATACCAATCAGAAACACAATAAAGATTTTTCAGAAAGACGATATAAATTCCTCAAAAATACAATATAAAATTTTCTGAATCACAAAACAATCTTTTCAATAGTACAATACAAACCATTCACAACCCTACGCTCGCAAACACATGAAAACAAAACGGCGGCGCTCGGTCTTTATAATCAACCTGGCACCGCCGCATATAGGGCATATCATTTATCTTAATCAGCAAGTCTGAACGTAATCACAACAATGCAGCGTATGGCTGTGGGCTTCTTGCCAAGGGCATGTCGGCGGCCAGGAGTCCAACGGGGCATGGAGTACACAAGACGTGCTGCCTCACGGTCGAGCGACGGATCTACGGCTTTAACAACACGGATATCGCTCAAATTGCCGTCGGGCATGACCGTGAAAGCCACCGGAACGCTGCCTTCGATGCCATTCTCACGCGCGAGGGTTGGATAGACGAGATTATCCTTGATGTATCCCTCCAGAGCCTCGACGCCACCGGGAAAACTCGGTGCCACATCACCGGGCGAGAGACTGTCCATAATAGAGAACACATCCGAGGGCGTATCCATGGGAACAGGGGCATAGAGAGAATAGCGTGAACGCGCCGGAAGATCGGCCAATCTGAACGACAGAACGATGATGCAGCGCATGGCTGCGGGCTTGTCGCCAAGGGCATGTCGACGGCCAGGAGTCCAGAAAGGCATGGATTTCACAAGACGTGCAGCCTCACGGTCGAGCGAAGGATCTATGGCTTTCACGACACGGATATCACTCAAATTGCCGTCGGGCATGACCGTGAAAGCCACCGAAACGCTGCCTTCGATGCCATTCTCACGCGCGATGGTTGGATAGATGAGATTATCCTTGATATATCGCTCCAAAGCCTCGATGCCACCGGGAAAGCTCGGTGCCACATCACCGGGCGAGAGACTGTCGGCTATTGAGAATACTTGCGAGAGAGTATCGGCAGAAAGAGAACCGCAGAAAGCGTGGCGCAAACACATTGGCTGACTGCTGCCGGTGAGCCGGGAACGCTCCACTCCACCGGCAAAGACTGATACAATAGCGCACGCGGCCAGAAAAACAGTTATCAATAATGATTTACGACATCTCATAATCCTAAATTTTAGTCCTTTTATAAATATTCTTTCTTATCATAATATCATATTCAGGCTGCCGGCAACAATTTGCCGCACCCTCAGAGATAAGGTTGCATGCCTGTCGATTTATGTCTGAACCGGTGAATAATAATCAGCGGCATATCCACATACCGCTTCACGTCACACAGTCCGAAACAGCAGACGAAAACATAAGAACCTGACGCAAATATACAAAATTATATGATACGCAGGCTATCAGAAGCATATAAACGCCGCAAAAACAGCCTTTTCCTTTCGTTCTGAGCGTGCAGACAGAACCGACGGGACAACTATCCGGTGTAATCGAAATAGGCCGTCTGACGAAAGAAAAAGCCGTAATTACGACATAAAGGAATAAAAAAAACAGGGCGGAGACCGAAATCTCCGCCCTGTGATTAGCTATAGAATGATATTTCTTATTAGTCAGCCAGCTTAGCCTTGATGAACTCGCGGTTCAGGCGGGCGATGTTGGAGATGCTCTCATTCTTCGGGCACTCAGCCTCGCAAGCGCGGGTGTTGGTGCAGTTACCGAAGCCGAGCTCTTCCATCTTCATAACCATTGCCTTGGCACGCTTTGCAGCCTCGGGACGTCCCTGCGGCAGAAGTGCGAGCTGAGAAACCTTTGACGATACGAAGAGCATTGCAGAACCGTTCTTGCAGGCAGCTACGCATGCGCCGCAACCGATACATGTAGCGCAGTCCATTGCCTCGTCGGCAGCCTCTTTCGGGATGAGGATTGCGTTAGCGTCCTGCGGCTGTCCTGTGCGTACACTGATGTAACCACCGGCCTGGATGATCTTGTCGAATGCGCCACGGTCAACCATGCAGTCCTTGATGATAGGGAATGCGGCTGAGCGCCACGGCTCAACTGTGATCACGTCACCGTCGTTGAAACGACGCATGTAGAGCTGGCATGTTGTAGCTCCGGTAGCAGGTCCGTGGGGATGACCGTTGATGTAGAGCGAGCACATACCGCAGATGCCCTCACGGCAGTCGTGGTCGAACACGAAAGGCTCCTTGCCTTCTTCTATCAGCTGCTCGTTGAGAATATCAAGCATTTCGAGGAAAGATGTATCACCGGGGATATCTTTCATCTCAAAGGTATCAAAATGACCCTTTGCCTTAGGACCGTTCTGACGCCAAACTTTAAGTGTGAAACTTATATTTTTGTCCATAATTGTATGTTCTGTGGTTGTTTATTAATTCTTGTAGTTACGTGTCTGAACCTTAATAGCCTCATACTCAAGCGGTTCCTTGATAAGTTCAGGTGCCTTGGTGTCGTCGCCCTGATACTCCCAGCAACCTACGTAGAAGTAGTTTTCATCGTCGCGCTTAGCCTCGCCGTCCTCAGTCTGATACTCCTCACGGAAGTGTCCGCCGCAAGACTCGTTGCGTGAAAGTGCGTCGTAAGCGATGAGCTCGCCCATAGTGATGAAGTCGCGGAGGTGGATGGCCTTGTCAAGCTCGGTGTTGAGACCTTCTTTCGATCCTGGGATAAAGAGGTTTGTCTCGAATTCCTTACGTACTTTCTTAATAAGCTCAAGACCTTCTTTCAGACCTTCAGCCGTACGACCCATACCTACATGCTCCCACATGATGTGTCCGAGTTCCTTGTGGATTGAGTCAACAGAGCGTTTACCCTTGATATTCATCAGACGGTCGATCTCTGCCTGAACACCCTTCTCTGCCTCCTCGAACTCTGGAAGGTCAGTTGAGATGCGCGGCCAGATAGACTGATCGGCAAGGTAGTTCTGGATGGTGTAAGGCAGAACGAAGTATCCGTCGGCCAGACCCTGCATCAGCGCTGATGCTCCCAGACGGTTTGCACCGTGATCAGAGAAGTTGCACTCGCCGATTGCGAACAGACCCTTGATTGTTGTCATCAATTCGTAGTCAACCCACAGACCACCCATTGTGTAGTGGATAGCCGGATAGATCATCATCGGGTTGTAATACTTGACACCGTTGATCTCGTTTGCAAGCTCACCCGGATTAACGTCGGTGATTTCCTCATACATATCGAAGAGGTTGCCGTAACGCTGCAGAACCACGTCGATGCCTAGACGCTCGATACTCTCTGAGAAGTCGAGATATACGGCAAGACCGGTGTTGTTTACGCCGTAACCCTTGTCGCAACGCTCTTTTGCTGCACGGCTGGCAACGTCACGGGGAACGAGGTTACCGAATGCCGGATAGCGACGCTCCAGATAGTAGTCGCGGTCTTCCTCAGGAATGTCTGTAGGTTTCTTCTTTCCTGCCTGCAGAGCCTTTGCGTCCTCAAGCTTCTTCGGAACCCAGATACGGCCATCATTACGCAGAGACTCTGACATAAGTGTCAGCTTAGACTGCTTGTCGCCGTGTACAGGGATACATGTCGGGTGGATCTGTACGTAGCAAGGATTTGCGAAATAAGCGCCCTTGCGGTAGCATGCCATAGCTGCTGTACAGTTGCAACCCATAGCGTTTGTAGAGAGGAAATATGTATTTCCGTATCCACCGGTACCGATAACAACTGCGTTTGCAGAGAAACGCTCCAGCTTACCTGTTACAAGATTCTTTGCGATGATACCACGAGCACGTCCGTCAACGATGACGATGTCTTCCATCTCGTAACGTGTGTAGAGCTTTACGCGGCCTTCGTGTATCTGACGGCTGAGTGCAGAATAAGCACCAAGCAGCAGCTGCTGACCTGTCTGGCCCTTTGCATAGAATGTACGTGACACCTGTGCACCACCGAATGAACGGTTGGCAAGCATACCGCCGTACTCACGTGCGAATGGAACGCCCTGAGCGACACACTGGTCAATAATGTTGTTTGATACTTCAGCAAGACGATATACGTTTGCTTCACGTGCACGATAGTCACCACCTTTCACTGTATCATAGAACAGACGATAAGTAGAGTCACCATCGTTCTGATAGTTCTTTGCTGCATTGATACCACCCTGTGCTGCGATAGAGTGAGCACGACGCGGTGAATCCTGAATACAGAAGTTCAGGACATTGAAGCCCATCTCTCCGAGAGAAGCTGCTGCGCTGGCTCCGGCAAGACCGGTACCCACAACAATAACATCGAGCTTCAGTTTGTTCTTGGGGTTCACCAGGCGCTGGTGAGCCTTATAGTTTGTCCATTTCTCAGCCACGGGGCCGGCAGGAATCTTCGAATCAAGTTGTTTTGCCATAACTTTATGAATTATGTGTTGTATTTGTATAAATGAATTAGATGCAGCAGTTCAAGCTTGGAGCAATGTTGAAAGCGAAAGCCAGTACTACTACGAGGAAGCCGAGCATCAGAAGTGTTGTGTAAACAATGCCGATGACCTTCCAACGGTTGAACCATACCTTACCGTTCCAGCCGAATGTCTGCATTGCGCTCCAGAAACCGTGAGAGAGGTGGAACCAGATTGCAACGAGCCATACGATGTAAAGCACAACGTAAACAGGATTAGCGAAAGTGTCCTTGATGTAAGCGAAACCATCAGCAGGATCGTGTGCAACACTCATTCCTGTGAGCTCGGCAAACATCATGTTGTACCAGAAGTTGAACATGTGAAGAGCAAGTCCGAGCAATACGATGATGCCCAGTACGAGCATGTTCTGTGAAGCCCACTCCACTTTCTTAGGACGCGATGTCACCATGTAACGCTCGTTACCGCGCGCTGCACGGTTCTGCATCGTGAGCCAGAAGGCGTAAACGATGTGCGCCACTACCAGGAAAGCCAGGACAAGCGTTGCCACTAAGGCGTACCAGTTGGCACCCAGGAACTCACAAATCATGTTATAGGCTGCTCCAGAGAAGAGAGCCGCAACGTTCATTGACATGTGGAATGTCAAGAATAGAATAAGCGCGACACCGGTAACCGACATCACAACTTTTCTACCAATAGAAGAATTGATTAACCACATAAATGATTGAAATTTAATTATTTAACTGTTAGAATTATTTATATTCCACATAATGTAGCAGTTAAGCATCGCGCCCGTTACCTCTTTATAGGTAACAGCTGCCCTATACGGAATGCAAAAATACTATATTTTAATGATAAATCAAATTATTTTAAAGCAAAAATCGATTTTTATTCTTAATTTTGCGACGTTAAATTTTTCCAGCAAATAATGAATTTATTTTATGACGTACTCGTAATCGGAGGCGGCCACGCGGGATGTGAGGCAGCAGCCGCCGCGGCAGGGATGGGAGCAAAGACTTGTCTTGTGACGATGGATATGAACAAGATCGCGCAGATGAGCTGCAACCCGGCCGTGGGAGGAATAGCAAAAGGACAGATCGTGCGCGAGATCGACGCACTCGGAGGATATATGGGTCTGGTGACAGACGCGGCATCCATACAGTTCAGAATGCTCAACCGTGGCAAGGGACCGGCCGTATGGAGTCCAAGAGCACAGTGCGACCGGGAGAAGTTCATCTGGCAGTGGAGACACACGCTCGACTCAATCGACAATCTCGACATCTGGCAAGACCAGGCCGACGAACTGCTCGTCAAGGACGGACGTGCCGACGGTGTACGCACGATATGGGGTGTAGAGCTGCACGCTCACTGTGTGATCATCACGGCAGGAACATTTCTCAACGGTTTGATGCACATAGGTCACCACATGGTTCCGGGCGGACGTTGTGCCGAACCAGCAGTACCCCACCTCACCGAAAGCATCACACGACACGGCATAACCTCGGCGAGGATGAAGACAGGTACGCCGGTACGAATAGACAAGCGCACCGTTCACTTTGAAGATATGGAAGAGCAGCCGGGTGAGAACGATTATCATAGCTTCAGCTACATAAGCGGACGACGTCCTCTGAAGCAGCTGCCTTGCTGGACATGCTACACAAACAAGGAAGTGCACGACACTTTACGCGCCGGACTTGCCGACTCTCCTCTATACAATGGACAGATACACAGCATAGGTCCTCGCTACTGTCCGTCAATCGAGACAAAGCTCGTGACATTCCCGGACAAAGATCAGCATCCTCTTTTTCTCGAGCCGGAAGGCGAAGACACCAACGAGATGTATCTCAACGGATTCTCATCAAGCATGCCGATGGACGTGCAGATAAATGCCCTGCACAAGATTCCGGCATTGCGCGACGTAAAGGTCTATCGTTCGGGATACGCCATAGAGTACGACTACTTTGACCCGACACAACTTTATCCTTCGCTCGAATCGAAAATGATAAAGGGTCTTTACATGGCAGGACAGGTGAACGGCACTACCGGATATGAGGAAGCCGGAGGACAGGGACTGATGGCCGGCATCAATGCTGCGCTGGCTTGCGCCGGCAATGATCCCGTGGTGCTCAAGCGAGATGAGGCATATATAGGCGTACTCATCGACGATCTGACGACTAAAGGCGTTGACGAGCCGTACCGAATGTTTACATCACGTGCCGAATATCGAATACTTCTGCGCCAGGATAACGCCGATGCCCGACTCACACAAAAGGGTTACGACCTCGGAATAGTAAGCAGAGAGCGTTACGACGTATGGATGAAGAAAAAAGAGAACATCGATAAAATCATTACTTTCTGCAACAAGAAGTCGGTGAAACCGCGCGAAATAAACAGCGCGCTCGAAGCTCTCGGCACCACTCCACTGCGTATGGGATGTCATATTGCAGACCTCATTTCTCGTCCGCAGATAACGATAGAAAATCTGAGCGAGATTGTTCCTTCGCTAAAAGAGCTGATTTCTTCGATAGACGAACGTCGTGAGGAGGTTACAGAAGCTGCAGAGATATGCATTAAATATAAAGGATATATTGAACGCGAAAAACTAATTGCCGATAAAATGCATCGTCTTGAGAATATTAAGATAAGAGGACACTTCAAATACTCGGAGCTTCATGAGCTCTCAACTGAAGCGAGACAGAAGCTCGAGAAAATAAATCCGGAGACATTGGCGCAAGCCAGTCGCATCCCCGGAGTGTCACCGAGCGACATAAATGTGCTGCTCGTACTGATGCATAGATAGTTCCACGTGAAACAAATAAAGTAACAAACACACTATAACTTATTGAAAATGAACAACAAACTATTGCTGGACAACCTTCGTTGCATAAAGGATTGGCCAAAGAAAGGAGTAAACTTCAGAGACGTCACAACACTGTTCAAGAACCCCGAATGCCTGAAGCTGATCAATGATGAGATGTATGACCTCTATAAGGACAAAGGCATCACAAAGATAGTCGGCATCGAATCGCGCGGCTTCGTTATGTCTTCTGCCATCGCAATACGTCTTGGCGCCGGCATCGTATTATGCCGCAAGCCCGGCAAACTGCCATGCGACACCGTACAGCAGACGTACGCCAAGGAGTACGGAACGGACACCATCGAAATTCATCGTGATGCAATCAACGAAAACGATATAATTCTTCTTCACGACGATTTGCTCGCAACAGGCGGTACAATGAAAGCAGCTTGCGATCTCGTAAAGAAGTTCCATCCGAAGAAAGTATATTGCAACTTCATCATAGAACTCGTAAACGAGAATATGAATGGTCGCGATGTATTCGACGATGACATCGAAGTAACATCTCTCATACAGATTTAATACAATTCCAAAAAGCCGGTCGGTTGAAGCGCAATAATGGTATGCATCTGTCACCATAAATGCGCCAGCCGGCCGGTTTTCGGTTTATTGCGAATGAGGAGGGAAGCATACAGGACACAAAAAGCTGCGATATATCCAGCAGAATAGAATGATTGCGATAAAAAAGCTTTTTTCAATGCTTGGTAATAAAAGGTTTCTTAGGCTACATAAAGAAACATTCCAGAAAACAGCGCCCCACTCTCATGGCAGAGACATACTGCAATCAAATTTGCTGTAAAGCACGCATCAGGCAAAGATGCATTGCAATAAATCGTGAGACATCGCCCAAACGGATTCACGACACAACGCATTAGCTTCAGGAATATAAATTTGCCGGGGAGACGAGAATCACCGATTTACTCAGGCACAAGATGGAATCCACCTAAAGGAATAAACATTCCAGCAGAGCGATAAGAAGTGCGTGATACCACGAAAGAGAAGCGTCCGAACAACAGCAAGACATCCATCAAACATAAGTACACCACTTCACTACCAGATACGGAAAACAGATTCGCAGTCGCAAACAGGATCAAGAATAAGAGAAAGCCATAGTGCCGCCATCCGCCAAAGTGACCGACGGCACACACGGACAACCTCGACGAAACATATCCGCCAAACACCCACTGACCATTGGTGCACGACCCGTCCGACAACCGTGGAACAAACAGCACCTACTTACGGTTTCACGTGAAACTTTAACGCGCAAATATACTCTATATAAACAAGTTACGCAACATGAACAAAGAAGAAAGACAGCAGTTAACTGACAAGCTGAAGGCCATCGTTCTAAGCATGCCTGACAAGCCGGGAAGCTATCAGTTTTACGACGAGAACCACACTATAATATACGTAGGAAAGGCAAAGAGTCTGAAGAAGCGTGTGTCCTCCTACTTCCACAAGGAGGTTGACCGTTTCAAGACAAAGGTGCTTGTCTCGAAGATACGCGACATCAGCTACACGGTGGTGAACACCGAGGAGGACGCCCTGCTTCTCGAGAACAGTCTGATAAAGAAATACAGCCCGCGCTACAACGTTCTGCTGAAAGACGGAAAGACCTACCCCAGCATATGCATAACCAACGAATATCTGCCGCGCATATTCAAGACGCGTCAGATAAATCGCAAATTTGGCACATACTACGGTCCGTACAGCCACCTGGCAAGCATGTATGCGATACTCGACCTTATAAAGAAGCTGTACAAGCCGCGCACATGCCGTATGCCGATAACAAAGGAAGGAATAGAGCAAAACAAGTACAAACCGTGTCTGGAGTACCACATACACAACTGCAACGCGCCCTGCATAGGCTGCCAGACGTGGGAAGACTATCGCGCCAACATAAATCAGGCAAAAGAGATTCTGAAGGGCAACACACGCGAGATAAGCCGTGCCATATACGACGAAATGATGCAGAAAGCCGCCGAGATGAAGTTTGAAGAGGCCGAAGCATTAAAACAGAAATACGTGCTTATAGAGAATTTCTGCGCCAAAAGCGAGGTCGTGAGCCACACAATAACGGATATCGACGTGTTCAGCATAGCCGACGACGACAGCCGCCGCAATGCATTCATCAACTTCATACACGTAAAGAACGGCGCAATAAACCAGAGTTTCACCTTCGAATATAAACGAAAGCTCGACGAAACCGACGAAGATCTGCTCATTACCGCCATTCCGGAGATACGCGAACGGTTCGGAAGCAAGGCCACGGAGATAATAGTACCGTTTGAGATGAGCTGGAAACTACGCGAGGCAGCGTTCATAGTTCCGCAGCGCGGAGACAAAAGACACCTGCTCGAACTGTCTGAAATGAACTGTAAGCAATACAAATTCGACCGTCTGAAACAGGCCGAAAAGCTCAATCCGGAGCAGAAACAGACCCGTCTGATGAAGGAATTGCAGCAAAAACTACATATGGAGAAGCTGCCATACCACATAGAATGTTTCGACAACTCCAACATATCAGGCACCGACGCCGTGGCCGGATGCGTGGTTTTCAAGGGTATGAAACCATCGAAAAAAGACTATCGCAAGTACAATATACGCACTGTAGTAGGACCTGACGATTATGCGTCGATGCAAGAAGTGGTGCGTCGCCGATACGGACGTATGAGCGAGGAAGGCGAACCCCTGCCCGACCTCATAATAACCGATGGCGGACGCGGTCAGATGGAGGTTGTGCGCAAGGTTGTGGAGGACGAACTCGGGCTTTCAATCCCCATCGCCGGACTCGCCAAAGACGACCGTCACCGCACAAATGAACTGCTCTACGGCTTCCCGCCGCAGGTGGTGGCACTGAAGACAGACAGCGAACTTTTCCACGCTCTAACGAAAATTCAGGACGAGGTTCACCGCTACGCCATCACCTTCCACCGCGACAAACGCTCACGCCACGCCCTACATAGCGAGCTCGACAACATAAACGGCATCGGTCCGAAGAGCGCAGAGGCACTGCTGCGCCACTTCAAGAGCGTAAAACGCATACGCGAAGCCAGTCTCGAGGACATTGCCGAAGTAGTGGGAAAAGCGCGTGCCGAGGTTATCAGACACCATTTCGACAGTGCCGAATGACGACGTTTACGCCACAATAAAACGCCGGACAAAACAAAGGAGACACAAGAACAAAAACTCCCGGAATACGTGCATACACAGGCAACATATAGCCCTGTCACCAGCATTAAAAAGGCACTATCAGACAGCTAAAGCACTGATAGCTAACTGTTTATATCATACCGCATCGAAAATACCGCTTCTCAACCTCATAATAAAGCCCGTTTCACCCTCAGAAACGGGCTTTTTCGACCCGCAAAAAGCACCATATAACGCCCAAAAACAACCAATATCATCCCATGGCAAAACCCGTATCATATATCAATAAAGACTATTCCGCAAACTGATATGGAACACTTCGCTAAATTATAAGGGGCACCTTGCTAACTAATAAGGCTCACTTTGCTAAATTATAAGAGGCATCTTACTAACTAATAAAGGACTCTTCGCCAACAAATAAAAAGCTATTTCACAAACCCTTAAAGCCCGTATCACACACTGATATAGTCCATATCATATCTCAATAAAGCCCATTCCATAAGCTCATAAGCACCATTTTGCAAAGCAATAAGCAAGTACATACGTTCCAAACCTCCATCTCGCGCCATTTAATGCCGTCTGAACGCACTTCTCCCTACCAGTCATATTCACACCCATAAAGCAGCAAATATGGCGTCACACGCAAACGTACAGTCTCCGACATATTATATTCAACATAGATTATAAGCTAAAACACATGATTAATACAGCAAATACAAGGGCTGTAGAAAATCATTGGGGATATCCATACAACAACGCAATTCTGAAAAGAAAAAACCTTTTGCCCGTAACCTCGTGCATATTAGTGGATATTAGAAATTCACAACAAGTTTGTTTTATTCTCTAAATATCACAGTATATCGGAATACATCATGACTGCGCAAAGCGGTATTAATCGGGACAGAATATTTATATCACTTCATGGTAAATCATTACCGCCGCAGCCGATAAATCATCAACGCAGACAAGGCATATATTTTCCTTACCTTTACTGACACCCGATATCTGCGTTTAAAGGGGAAAACCGGGCAATATACTTACAATTTTTCTTGACTAAATTTTGACAAAATATTTTCGCGAAAGAGATGTAAATGACTGTTAAAACAAGCCTTATAAAGGCTGTTTCTACCCATATTGCCTTCTGATATACCCCATATCATAGTCCGGAAAAGCTCGTCTTGCGTTCTGATATTGCCCATTTCGCAGTCTGAAATAGCCTATTTTAGGGTGCAATATGGTGCATTTCAGCCCCCGAAATGGCCTATTTCGCAAGGCGATATGGTGCTTTTTGGAAAACGAGAAAATATCCCTTAAATATAAATCAT
>ULPL01046166.1_pt1 | contig 13254 bp, 8 predicted proteins | sample 1953481 | NCBI WGS metagenome assembly ULPL01 (sample SAMEA4835628, study PRJEB28245) | human gut metagenome | biome: gut microbiome; material: fecal sample | place: Denmark | collected 2008 | reverse complement strand
TTATGCCATTTCCTTTTTTACCGGACAGCAATATTAATAAATCAACAAGAGGACGTATCCATCCCGGATACGCCCTCCCTCACTTTTTCTAACCTAACAGATATTTATTACCTAACAATAAATTTCTTTCCATTCCGGATATAGATACCCTTGGGCAGATGTGCAGCCTCTTCACTGTCGTGTGCCACCTCAATGCCCTGCAAGTTATAGACCGGACCGTCCGTGCATCCTCCGCCTGTTACAGACCGACTGATGCCGGTAGGTGTGAAGTCATCGTTGTTGGTGAGATAGATGTCATTCACGTCTATCTCTCCCTCACCGTTCGACCAAAGCGATACGATGTACACATGCTTGAGATCGAAGGGCTGACCATCCTCGGCACTGCCACTATTGTAAGTAATGGTCTGTAAGGGTACCACCAGTTGTGTCTCACCGTAAACGAAATCCTGACTATATCCTTTACCCCAGATACTGTTCTGTGGATAAAGATGGATATTGGAGTAGATCGATGTGGGCTTGTCGAGTAACACCACCAGATACTTATATCCACTCATGTCTACACCGTTGTCATACACCCATCCTTCCTGGCCCCACTGACCAGTGTGGAAAGTACGTGTCTCTTCGTCGTATGTGCCTTGTTCCCATATATCCGTCTTGACATATTCCTCTCCCCATGGGAAATAGGTAGTATTGACATCAAAATCGTCTGTGAGCACATTACCCCATGCATCGGTATATGTTGCCGTGACAGTAGCCTTTCCCTGTTTCAGACCTGTGATCAGTCCGCAGACGATACTGACACACGAGTCGTCGCCCTTAACCGAATAGTCGGCCTGTGCCGCCACATCCTCGGTGTGTCCGTCTTTAAATGTGGCAATAAGCTCTATCTTGCTCTGTGAGCCGATCATCACCTCTTTTTCGTCACTGCCTGCCTCCAGTGCCGTGGCACAGTTGCTGTCGGAGGGATCGCCTTGCTTCTCATACCATTCCTTATACCAGTCGAAGCATGCCTGTGCACAGGCTTCAGGATTGCCGTCAAATGCCGGTGTGACAACGCCCTGATTAAGATAGGTGTCAATATCAATGTAGCATCCGGTACCCGAGAGCGTCATGCTGATATTGCCATAGTAGTCATGAAGCTGCTTGAAAGCATTGCCCCAGCGCGACGTCGTGCCGGTAGCCCATGTTCCCAGATTGCCCGGTACCCATTCACCATGCTCATTGTAATGTCCGTTGCTGTCATCCTCCGGACTCCAGTCTATCTCTGTAATAATCACGGGACTGGTCGTCACGACAGGCACACTATTGGCAAAGGAGGTGATCAGCCGGTCGCCGTCGGCATTGTCGTCCGTGCAGTCATACCAGCCTACATAGTCGTGGACAGCATATCCGATATTCTCACCAGTGATGGGATAGTCGCGATAGCCGGTATAGTTGCTCTGCCAGCCGGAACCCGGCACCCAGATGATGCCGTCAAAACCGTTGGCACGGATCTTATCGACGATGGGCTGGAAAAAGTCGTGCAGCGCCGAAGGTGAGGCTGTACTGTCGGCACCATACACCTCCACCGGCTCATTGGCCAGTTCAAGCGACACCTGACCACTGTTGGCCTGTATGTCGGCATCTCTGGAAACAATGTCCCACACCTTCAGAAGATACTTCTGATAGTCGCCATCCACCTTGATGCCTTGAGGACACACTCCGGGAGGACGCACTACCACATAAAGGCCATGGGCAAGGGCACTCTTGATCAGCTTCGTATAGAGCGTGCCCATATACTTTTCAAGCCTTGCCTCACTAAATTGTGAGATATTCGCCTCGCCGGTATCCTTACCAGTCTGTGGCTTGTCGGGATCGTTGGTCCAGCAGGGATCCAGATGAAGGCGGAACGCATTGCAATATGCTCCCTGTGATTTGTTGGTAATCGCCGTGAATAGCTTGTCAAAATAATAGATGCATGACTGTACATTGTTGTCTGTCGCTGATCCTCCCCACCGATAGGAATTGAAATAGGGATTGGGAGTGTCCATCACTCCCTGCAACAACACTTTCTTACCATCTGTGTTTACCAGATCGCGGCCGTCCACTTTTAACGCAAGCGGCTTCTGAGCCCCAGCCGACAAAGCAAAAAACAGAAGGACCCATAATAGAGAATGTTTCATACGATCACGATAGAGTATATAGTAGTATAGTTTGTTTTGGATGCTGCAAAATTAACGCATTTCCCATAACGGCACTTCCCTCTATCGCTCAAAATATTTATTATATGTTACATCATACCACTTTTTCATAAAAAAGCCTGTATAACAGGCAAAAACAGCCGTCGCACAACATATATTTTACGATATACAACCGGCACATAACCACACAGCCGGCAACTGTCACGGTGTCAGAAAAGACTCTTGGGAGTCGGACACAGCATGGACAGCAGACTGCAACGAATAGTGATGTATGCATCTGTTAGAAATACTCCCGTCAATATAACATTTTATAATTGTGAATAGGATCTTTTCTCATTTTTATTCTTACTTTTGCAATGCATAAAACAAATTTATTAATTACTTATAGGATTCAAACAATGAGAAAAACCGTACTGTCGTGTCTGATGCTATTGGGCGTGCTAGGAGCGAATGCCCGCCAACTCGGCATCCAGACCCCCAACATGTCGCTCGTCATCCAGGCCGATGAAGGGCAGCAAGCCAACTACGTGTATTTCGGTCCGCGCCTGCAGACCGCAATGCAAAACAATCTACCTTATCCCATGGGGGGCAACATGAATGCCTATCCTGCCTATGGTATGGGCAACTGCCGTCCCACCGCCCTCTCCGTACGTCATGCCGACGGCAATATGTCGACACAGCTTGTCGTCACCGGTTCTGAGCAGCAGGGCGACGTGACAACGATCCATATGAAAGACCGTGTCTACGGACTGACCGTTGACCTGAAATATAAATCGTTCAGCGACGTAGACATGATAGAGACATGGGCCGAGATCACCAACAAGGAAAAAGGCACTGTGACCCTTTCCCAGTTTGCTTCCGCCACACTTCCCATCCGCCGCGGTGACGTTTGGATAAGCCATCTCTACGGAGCGTGGGGCAATGAATGTCAGGTGGCCGAAGAGCCTCTGCAGGCCGGTGAGAAGCTGATACGCAACCGCGACGGTGTACGCAATGCCACAACAGAGCACGCAGAGGTAATGTTCTCACTCGATGGAAAAGCACAGGAAAACACGGGGCGCGTCATCGGCGCCGCTCTCTGCTATAGCGGCAACTATCTGCTGCAGACCGTGACCGATGAGTCGGAATACCATTATTTCTTTGCAGGCATCGATGCACAGAACTCCGAATACCACCTCAAGCGCGGCGAGACATTCGTCACACCCCATCTGGCTCTCACCTACTCCACGGAAGGACTGTCAGGCGCCAGCCGTAACTTCCACCGTTGGGGTCGCGAATACCGTCTCATGCACGGTAATGAGCCACGCATGATTCTACTCAACTCCTGGGAGGGCGTGTACATGAATGTCAACGAGCCGACAATGGACCAGATGATGGGTGACATCGCCGACATGGGCGGGGAGCTCTTTGTCATGGACGACGGCTGGTTCGGTACCAAATACCGACGCACCATCGACGACAAAGCCCTCGGCGACTGGGAAGTAGATACCGTGAAACTGCCCCACGGCATACCCGGCCTCATCGACATGGCCAAGAAGCACGGCATCAAGTTTGGTATATGGATAGAGCCGGAAATGACCAACACCAAGAGCCGTCTTTACGAGAAACATCCCGACTGGATCGTCAAAGCTCCCAAACGCGATGCCGTCACAGGACGTGGCGGTACACAGCTCGTCCTCGACATGGGCAACCCGGAGGTACAGGACTTTGTCTTCTCCGTTGTCGACCACCTGAAACAACAGAATCCTGATCTGGCCTACATCAAATGGGATGCCAACATGCACATCGCCAACCATGGCTCACAGTGTCTCCCAGCTGCTGACCAGAGCGAGCTGTTCATCAACTATCACCGCGGACTGGAAAAGACTCTGCAGCGTATCCGCGACAAATATCCCGACCTCATCATACAGGCCTGTGCCAGCGGCGGCGGACGCGCCAACTGGGGTGTGCTACCCTACTTCGATGAGTTCTGGGTGAGCGACAATACCGATGCCCTCCAACGCATCTATATCCAGTGGGGTACCTCCTACTTCTTCCCCTCAATGACGATGGCCTGCCACATCTCCAAATCGCCTAATCCCAACACGGGCCGCATCATCCCGCTGAAATACCGCATCGACGTAGCCATGTCGGGACGTCTAGGTATGGAGCTGCAGCCTAAGGACATGACCGATGAGGAGAAGACGATATGCCGGAAAGCCATCAGTGAATACAAGCAGATCCGTCCCATCGTACAGCTGGGCAACCTCTACCGTCTTGTGAGTCCGTACGACAAGAAAGGCGTAGCTTCGATGATGTATGTGAACGATGACAAGTCGAAGGCTGTCTTCTTCTGGTGGAAGCTCGACACCTTCGTCAATGCCCATCTGCCACGTGTCCGCATGGCCGGCCTCGATCCCGACCGCCTCTACACCGTACACGAGCTCGACCGCACCGACAAGAATCCCCTTTGGTGCGAGGGTAAGCAGTTCACCGGTGCCTACCTTATGAACGAAGGACTGGAGATGCCTACAGGAGGAGACTGGAACATGAACGGCTGGGCCAGCCGCGTGCTCTCTCTCGAATAACACTCTGTCGCCTTTCCTCAACGGCAACACCTGCCGCAGGCTGCCACCGGCCGTGAGACCGAAGGCAAGCCTGTGGCAGTGACAAGAACACCTGTACAGGGAAAAGCCTATAAAATAAACAAGACTACAATCCTACTATAACAATGAAAAAGACAATCCTTATGATGGCCCTCGCCGCCTTTGCCACTTCGGCGGGTGCCCGTGTACGCCTCCCCCATCTGCTGGGCGACGGCATGATCGTGCAACAACAGACCGATGTCCGCCTGTGGGGTTGGGACAAGCCCGGAATGACCGTGAAAGCCACGACCTCATGGTCGGACCAGACGGCAACAGCCAAGACTGACAAAAACGGCAGATGGATACTCACCGTGAGAACACCGAAAGCCGGCTATACGCCACTTTCCATCACCTTCGACGACGGTGACGGCACAACAACACTGAAAGATGTCCTTGCCGGCGAGGTATGGGTATGTGCCGGACAGAGCAACATGGAGATGCCCCTCCGCGGATTTGACAACTGTCCCGTAGAAGGCTACAACAACGAGGTTGTCAATGCCGCACAATACAAAGGCATACACTATGTGAAGATACCATCGGTGATGTCGATGCAGCCCCTCGACGATGCCAATTGCCAATGGCAGACCATCTCGCCGGCCACTGTGGGCGACTGCTCGGCCACAGGCTACTTCTTCGCACAGACTGTGAACCGTGCTCTCGACATTCCCGTCGGACTGATCCTCGCCAACAAAGGCGGCACACGCGTGGAGAGCTGGCTTGATGCCGACAACCTGAAGAAATACACCGATGAGTCGCTCGACTCGATGACTAACGTGAAGAAATACCCCGGCGACTATCTCCGTCCGCTCGTCTGGGGCTACGGCACCTTCTCACCAATCCTTAACTTCACGGTCAAAGGCATCCTTTTCTATCAGGGCTGCTCCAACGTGGGCGCACCCGGCGACCAGTACTCCCAGCGACTCAAGCTCCTTGTAGAGCAATGGCGACGCGACTTCAAGCTCGGTCAGATACCATTCTATTTCGTACAGATCGCACCTTACTATAATGGTGATGTCAACGGCACTGCCGGTCCCCTTCTCCGTGAACAGCAACTGAAAGCCTCGAAGATCATCCCCAACAGCGACATCGTCTGCACTGAGGACCTCGTCTATCCCTACGAGACACAACAGATACATCCTACGATGAAGAAGCCCGTGGGACAGCGGCTGGCCTACATCGCCCTCCATCACGACTACGGCATGGCCTCACTCATGTGTGAGAGCCCTCAGTTCAAAGAGATGACAATCAGCAACGACACGTGCTTCGTGCGTCTGACCAACGACTACCGTGCCATCTCACGCTATGAAGACATACAAGGATTCGAAGTAGCCGGCGCCGACAAAGTGTTCCATCCTGCCAAAGCCTTCTACGACTGGAACAAAGGGCTCTGCATCACCAGCCCGGAGGTGAAAGCCCCCGTGGCCGTACGCTACTGCTTCCACAACTTCCAGCTCGGCAACGTGGCTAATGGTGGCGGTCTGCCCCTCTTCCCTTTCCGTACGGATAACTGGTAAGAAAGGCCTTGGTCACCGCCGGCCCTAACAAAAACTCAGACGGGACGAGTCCATCACTGGATCCGTCCCGTTTTTCGTACGAAAAGACTTGTAGCAGACGGGATCATCCCGCCTTGATAGATTTATAAAGGTATTTTGTATCCGATTGTTACTTGGAACACACTGTTGTTGCTGTCACCCGCAACATTCGTCAAGCCCCAATTGTAACGTGCTTCAAGATTGATCTGCCTGAACTCATAAGAGATGCCAAGCGGTATGGAGACATCGGTCGATTTGGCTCCCTCTCCGTTCACCTTGAATCCCGGCTGCAGACCGGCCTTCAACGCCAAGCCACGGGCCACATAGAGATGGGCCAAGACAGGGATGTTGAAGTAATCTACATTAAAATCATCCCCTCCTTGCTGCGAATAAAGACCTCCGAAGCTGAGCGACACCTTGGGATTCACCTGATACTCCAGCTCAGCTCCCAATACCAGACCGACACGGGAGTCGAGATGCGAGTTGGTGAGATTAGCTATATTTAGACCTATTTTGGGCTGGATATTCCAACTACCGACACTGTGCTGGGCAAACGTACTCACTGACGCGCACAGCATAATGATGCCTAAAATTATCTTTTTCATATCTATAGTTTTTAATTTGACGATCAGTTGTGTAGCCTTAGCCTCATTGCATATCGTTATGTGCAGGCGATATATGTCCCACGATAGCCGACAGGCACCGATAGACATGCGTCCTGTAGAACGGTAATAACACGTCTCAGGAGTTTCAACATCAGGTTAACCAGACGTGACCAGCAATGATCGTATAGGTTTCTTTCTAATTGATGCCCTTAACGTTCATATTGGCAAAGATAAGCTTTCCCTAACTTTTTATAAAAGGAAAAATCCTATTATTGATAGGGATTTCCCTAATTTATCAAAAAAACAGCACCTGCAGAGTGATGCCTCCACTCTGCCGTCCAAGACTGTCTTGTCGACAGCCGTCCGCCAAAAACGCGACAAGACTTGCACCCGTGCATGATCTTCACAAGGAAGATAGACACAGATGCAAGTCTCGTATAAATTGATTGTAACAGCACAACAGCCGTTATTACGATCAGACGTTCTTTGGTTTCGACTTATGAGTCATGATGTTAAGCACGAACTTATCGGTCTCGTCCATGCCACGACGCCCGATCTCGGTAAGATTGCGGATGCTCTGATCCACATCATCATCGATGATGCCCTCCACCGAGGTCACATGCTTGTTCTGTATGGCAAGCATCGCACTGAGCATGGCTGTGCTGACACCTGAGGTAAGTTTAAGGGCACAGCTCGGCTTGGCTCCGTCACAGATCATTCCCGTCAGATTGGCGATCATGTTCTTCACGGCAAATACGATCTGATCATAATTACCTCCCATCAGATAAGTGATGCCGCAACTGCTGCCCGTGCTGGCCACTACGCATCCGCACAAGGCCGACAGCGTGCCGAGGTGCTGCTTGATGTAGATAGCCGTCAGATTGCTGATGATCAGCGCGCGGATCGTCTCCTCCTCTGTATTATGGTTCTCCTCCGCAAACACCACGACAGGCATTGTGGCGCAGATGCCCTGATTGCCACTGCCGCTATTGCTCATCACGGGGATCATGGCACCGGCCATACGAGCATCGCAGGCGCAACTCGTTGCCGACAATACTTTCGAGAAGATACCCTCACCCATGATGCCACGGCCGAGGGGACTGCACAATGTCTTACCCAGCTGATGGCCGAAGTTCTCGCGCAGACCATCGGCGGCAGCCTCCTCATTCATCTTCTTGGCCTCAAGGATGAAGTGAAGATCTTCGACATCGGTCTCAGTGGCAAAGTCGTACACCTTGCGGAGCGTCAGCGCTACCTCGTCCTCTTCATCATCCTCCGTGGAGTGGATGGGATGATCCATCTCCACCTTGTCATCCTTGCGCAGATAGACGAAATGGGTATGGCCTGTAGCTATGCGTGCCTCCGTCTCGTGACCATCAGCCTGACAGATCGCTGCAATATACAGTTTGTCGGGCGCGTCTTCCTTCAGCCGGATGCGGATGCGGCCTCCCGCTATATATTTCTTACCTTCCTCCACGGCTGCCCGGTTGCAGTCCTGAAGCACCTCCAGCTCCAGTTCCGACCGTCCGATCAGCGCACCAAGGGCAATGGCTATCGGCAGGCCGGTCATGCCGGTGCCGGGAATACCCACGCCCATGGCATTCTTAAGGATATTGGCACTGAGGCTCACTTCTATTTTCTCAGGCAACACGCCGAGCATCTCTTTGGCCTTGGCCACACAGAGCGCCACGGCTATCGGTTCGGTGCATCCAATGGCAGGCACTACCTGACGGTGGATAAGCGCAATGATCGCATTCTTTTCTTCGGATGTAAGCATGTAATTATCGTTTTTCCTGCGAAATTACTAAAATATAAGCAAACACATGCCTTCTTCACGCAGAAAAAACACACGCATCGTACAATTGACCTCCTTACAAGGGTAACTCTACAAAATATTTATACCCAAACAAGACTTTACCATCATCTCCATCCCTACACCTCTTATATCTGCATCTCTCCCTAAAGACCTGTTATGACCTTATGGAAATAAATTTCCTTCTCCCCTTAATAGTTTCGCCATCTCGTCGTACGTACTTCCAACCATTAATATTCCTTTTATGTATACTCACTTATCAGTATATATCACCTCAAGATATAATGTTTTTTGCCGATTTTTAAGTATTGCTAACCATTTCAACTTGTCGTAATTTTGCATTGTCAAATTAAATTTTACACTAAGATGAGCAGATTTATATCATTATTATCCGTCTGTACAACCGTTTTATTCTTTTCTGCAAGTACATCAACGGCTCAGACATCAGCTGTCGACAGTGTTTACGGACACGCCGGTGGTCACAAGCTTAGTATAGGAGGTTATGCGGACATCGCTCTAACTCGCAATTTTTACAGCGACAATGTCTACCGGTATTCCAACCCGTCTCAACATAAAGACGACCCGGGACACGGTCGATTTGACATTCCTCATGCCGTTATCTATCTGAGTTATAATTTCGGTAAAGGTTGGACCATGTCGAGTGAGATAGAATTTGAACACGGTGGATCAGGCGGTGCCATAGAACAAGAATTTGAAGAAGCCGGCGAATGGGAACAGGAGACTGAGAAAGGCGGTGAAGTAGAACTGGAACAGCTCTGGATACAAAAATCATTCGCTTCATGGGCAAATATCCGCATCGGACATTTCGTCGTACCCGTAGGGCTTACCAATGCCTACCACGAGCCACTCAATTTCTTTACTGTCTACCGTCCCGAAGGCGAAGGTACTATTCTGCCTTGTACCTGGCATGATACAGGCATCAGCTTCTGGGGACGAACAGAGCGGCTACGCTATGAGGTCCAACTCGTTGCTGGACTGGATGCATTTCTCTTCGACCGTGATCACTGGATCCAAGGTGGTGCAGGCTCACCTTTCGAATTCAAAGTGGCCAACAAATACGGATTTGCCGGACGACTTGACTACTATGCCCTGCAAGGTGTACGTTTTGGTATAAGTGGCTATTACGGACGTTCCATGCACAACACCTTCCCCAACGATAAAGAAGGCGAAGGAAAGACTTACGATAAAGTAAAAGGCATTGTAGCCGTCGGTGCCTTCGATCTTACATTCAACAGAGCTAACTGGATCGTCCGTGCCAACGCAGACTATGGCTATCTTAGCGATGCTGCCAAGATAAGCGAAGCAAAGATCAACGCAACAGCCAGCGGATCACCAGCTAAGAAATCACGCGTAGGGAAAAATGCCGTTGCCCTAGGCATTGAAGCCGGATATGATGTTTTCTCACAATTTGTCAAACTGAGAAACAACCGACAGAAATTCTACCTTTTCGGACGTTACGAGTATTACGACTCCTATATACCTGAACACAGTCAGCCTGAATATTCCTATACCAACCGCCACCGTATTGCCGCGGGTATCAACTACTATCCACTCCCACAAATAGCTGTCAAGGCAGAATATTCACATCGTTTCTTAAAACCCATTTACAACGACGAACCATCTGTCTCAATAGGAATAGCCTATCAAGGATTTTTCCTATAATGACAACTTACTACAAAAACGATTACTTACAAACTATTAATAATAAAAAAATCATTTATGAAAAAGTATTTTAAACTTCCCGTACTCCTAGTAATGGGCATCTTAATGACAGTGACATTCTCATCGTGTAGCGATGATGATGTGACCGACAGCCCAAACAACACTTTGTCAGAAAAAGAAACGCTTCTCAAAAGTGCTTCAACAGACTATGTCAACGATGTCATTTACCCTACCTATGGCAACCTTGCTACACAAACCGGTCTATTATACGAACAGCTCAACGCTGTGAAAGAAAAGTTCAAAGCCGATCCAAGCAGTGTATCACAAAATGATATCGACCAAATTTGCTCTACTTTTCTCGAAGCCCGTAGTTATTGGGAGGAGACAGAAGCTTTTCTGTACGGTGCAGCTACTGACTTCGGTATTGACCCTCATATCGATACATGGCCCCTTGATCTTGACGGTCTGGTGACCGAGCTGAAAAACAGCGACAAGATCGCACAACTCGACAACGGAAACGAAGGCATCGCCTATGCCGCTAACAAACTAGGGCAAGAACTGCTCGGATTTCATGGTATTGAATTCATCATCTTCCGCAATGGGCAAAATCGAGATGTCAACTCATTGCTCGGTAATGATCCCGACCTTATTTCTTCATACGGAGCAAATATCTCCGGACGCGAAGAACTCATCTATGCTACGGCAGTAGCCGGAGACCTGCGCGACCGTTGCTATCAACTCAATGTAGCATGGAATCCCGATGCGCCCCAAGAACAAAAGACACGTGTCATCGACGAATGTGAGTTGCAATACACTGTGGGTAGCGGGCAGCTTACCTATGGCGAAAACATGCTGATAGCCGGCCAGGCAGGCAGCACATACACCACATGGAGGCAGGTAGCTAGCACCATTTTGACAAGTGGATGCCAAAATATATCTAATGAAGTGTACTCACAGAAGATGGGTAATGCCTACAATGGTTCCGATCCCAATTACATCGAATCGCCCTACAGCCACCGCTCCTTCTATGATTTCAAAGATAATATCCTGAGTATTCAACACTCGCTCTATGGAAACGTTGATAACGACCTCACTAAAGATAATTCGCTCATGGGTTATCTTAAAAAATACAACCCCACGATAGCTTCCGAACTTGAAACCAGCCTACAGGAAGCATTTAACGCTCTTGACGCCTGCATCGCCACCGGTGTAGAGTTCGGCGACAATCCTACCGCAGACTATGTAAAGACTGCTATCGATGCAATTCAGAATCTTGACAGCAACCTAAGTCGAGCTTCCCAATGGATTGCAAATAACTGATCAACATACGTCGGAAATTGTGCTGTTAAAAGGCTCCGAATGGATCAGAGCACAATTTTCCGACTCTATTCGTACTAATAAAATAAACTATTATGAAATCATACCCTTTAAATATATTCATACTGTCAGTATGCCTATGTCTACCTCTCACAGCCTGTAAAGACGATTCCGTCAGTTCATTATCACCATCAGAGAATATGGGTGACACAGAATATATCGGTAAGGCCGTCGGTAATTTCACTGCCGAAGAATGGTATCCGGGAGGCAGTCTTGGTACTACCGACAATGTGACAGCCGGATGTTATGAAGACGAGACAAAAGCTGTGGAAGAGCAAGGATTGGTCAAGGAATTCAATCTTGGAGAATCCTTCTTCGAACGCAACTACAACACCAACACGCCTCCTTTCAATGGCCTCGGCCCAGCTTCGGTACGCAGCTCATGCATTGACTGCCATCCCGGTTATGGTCACGGCAAACGTCAAGACGACTATCATGCCAATACCTATGGTAATGGATATCTCCTCGTTGTCTATCACCCAGATGTTCCCGGAAGCAACGATGGAGCCTATATCAGTGAAGTCACGGGCATGCCGCAGACTCAGGCGACATCCCCATTCTTGCCCCCTATAGATGAAAACCAAATAAACATCAGTTGGCATACAGTGACAGCAATGGAAAGTGGTCTGCCCCTGCAATTCCCGGACGGTGAAAAATATGAACTTATCTATCCTGAGGTAACCATCCCTCAAACTGCCTTCAACACCACCCCACAGCCTTCTGACTTCGAAGTGCGCCTAGAATCGACTATCGGTATTATTGGTACAGGACTAATCGATGCCATTCCAGAAGACTCGCTCAAGAAGCAGTATGCCACAGAAGCAGCGGCAGGAGCCAGTCTCAATCCGGCCATGTGGGACAAGGGCGCCAACGACTGGGCATCATCAGCATTCTATTCTTCGTGGACCTCGCCCGGCGCACTAGCAGACGGAACACCTGTACAAGGTATGGTCAAACGATTCACCTATGCCCTCACACGTGCTTCATTGCAGGATGGTCCCGGTGCCAATGCCATCTGGAACATTACCAACGTTTCGCGTCCCGACCGTCCTAATCTTTACACTACCAAGGCATGGGCAGAAGCTATGGCCTCCAATAAAGAGGTAATCAACTCCATCAAGAGCAATCCCTCATCACCTTACTATGCCGACGGCACTGATAACGGCATTGCTGATGCCGTGAGAAACCTGCTCGATCCGTCGACTAACCAGTTTGATAATACGTGGCATAAGTTTGATGCGGAAATGTCCACGGACAACTTTTATGCCTTTATGGTATGGCATCGAGGACTAGCCATTCCACGTGCCCGAAATTTAAACGATGCAGATGTACAACGTGGTAAGGAACTATTCATGCAGATGGGCTGTGCCAGCTGTCACCGTCCATCTTGGACGACAGGTGACGACAACTACTGGACCCCTGATGTGATAAAAGGTAAAC
>ULPL01007573.1_pt1 | contig 13507 bp, 9 predicted proteins | sample 1953481 | NCBI WGS metagenome assembly ULPL01 (sample SAMEA4835628, study PRJEB28245) | human gut metagenome | biome: gut microbiome; material: fecal sample | place: Denmark | collected 2008 | reverse complement strand
ATCCGGCATTATAAAGGCCCTTTCGGTGTTAATCGTCTTTTATTATACCCTATAACATAGTCCAAAATCACTCGTTTTGCTTTCTGAAAATGCCCATTTCGCAGTCCGATTAAGCCCATTTTAGGGTGCGATATGACCTATATTAGCCTCTGAAATGGGCTCTTTCGCATGGCGAAATGGTGCTTTTTGCCAAACGGGGAAGCACCCATTAAAGTTAAGTCGTTGGTATTCAACATCTTATATTCTCCTCTCATATTTCGCATATTTGCACCCGAGGAAAAGTCTGCTCGCAAATACGCGCTTATTTTTCGGGGTATATCAGGAAACTGAGGCGAAAAAATCAAAAACTGATTACAATCTGTAAGTGTCCGGATGGGGTTCATTTCAGATATGAGCGACAACGTCGGTTTGGGAGTAAAAAAGCAGCTTTTTATTGAGACATATCACAACTGATTTTCTATATAACCAAGAAAATCTCTCTGCACGGAGCAAAGAGATTTTCACAACACTGGGTTTCAACGTCAAACCCAAATCTGCCTTTAACGTCCTTAAGTATTCCGTACCATTACCGTATGGTCCGTCTGTCGTCTTTGTATAAGGCACAGTGCGCCATGTCAGGACGACTTGCAGGACGGACTATCGTCAAAAGCACGGAACACATCGTGTAAGTCAATAAAACAATATATAGAATAAATGTCTGCGGTCCGGTGGCAGTTTGAGGTTAAAGTGTAGTCAGTTTCAGATTGCGCCACACCACTTTTATACCACCTCCGTCGTGTATCTGAAGCGCTATGCGGCCCTTTCCGGCACCTATCTTGGCATCGTTTATGTTCACCATCTGCTCTCCGTTGAGCCATGTCTGCACGTTGTCGCCCTTCACTCTGATGCGCATCGTGTTCCATTCGCCTTCTTTCAGAATGTTCTCCCGTTCATCCGGTATCTGTATGAGCCATCCTCTGCCATACGATTCGTATATGCCTCCGGTGTCATATCCCTTCGGTGCAACTTCCACCTGCCAGCCGTTCACCTTCGCTCCTTCCTCTACAAACGAGCGGATGAATACTCCCGAATTGCCGTCGGCCTCCTGCTTGAATTCCAGCGTGAGGTCGAAGTCGTCGTAATAATTGCGTGTCGCCAGATAACCGTATTGCTTGTCGGGGCCGCTCTCACACACGAGCAGTCCGTCCTCAACATACCAACGCTCAGTTCCGTAAGCGTCCCATCCGTCGAGATTCTTGCCGTTGAACAGTGTCACCTGCTTGCCACTCTTGCGCGGAAGCTGCTTTATCTTGATGTTGCGGAACGATGCCGGATAGCCGTGATCCTGCAGACATATCACGCCCTTGTGCGCCAATCCGTACTCAGGAGCAGTTGCCCACTTGCCACTGTTCTTCAGTTTGTGCCACTCGTCTGTCCAGGCCTCAAACTCGAGTATCTTCTTTCCGTTCAGCCAATGCTCCACATGACCGTTGTCGAACACTATCCTGGAGTTGTTCCACTCGCCGTAAGGTCTTACATTCATCTTCGACTTGTCGGGCACATGCATGGCATAGTCGGCGCCAGTCTTCTGCCATTCTTCGAGCTTTTCGGGGAAGTTCGGCTCGTCTATGAGCTGATATTCCGGACCGGTGATGTAAGGCACCGCATACTGCGGACGCTCCACCACATGATACAGCATGCCGCTGTTGCCGCCCTTCGACAGCTTCCAGTCCCATGACAATATGAAATTCTCAAACTCGCGGTCGGTCACCATATATCCGCTTGCGTCGCTGCCGTCGCCCATTGCCTGTATGCATCCGTCCACGACGTGCCACGGCTCGGTGAGCGTCTTGCCGTTGTAGTCTCTCCATCCGTTCAGTGTCTTGCCATCGAACAGCAGTTCCCATCCGTCGGCTTTCTCCTTGGCTGTCAGCACATTGTGCTTTTGTGCCATACATTCCATACCTGCCAGCAACGCCACTGCCAACAGCACTGACACCCGTTTTGAAAATGTTGTCCCTCTAAAATACATATACGATCAGAATTTAGGTTTATAATAGAATTCGGTATTTACTTGTCCGGACACATGGCGTCACCGCGCCCATCATCTCATACACAATGTTACGCCATGATATTTATTCCCGGTTGTCAATCATACTGTTCTTTTTCCGGCATCCTTCACAAACACTCTGCGCCACTAACAACCTCATAACGGGAAACAATTACCGCCGCATATCATGACAAATAACATTGCGCACTATGCAAATATACGAAATATAACTTGATTGACGAAGTCAAACCGCCGATTAATTACGCATTTTTTGACGCAATATAAATATATTTTCTCTTCCGCTTTTCATATCCATCGACATACGACATACAACGGCTCTTCGTACAAGACGACCTTTCCGAGGTTGGAAAATGGGCAATATCGTACATCGGAGAAGTCGATATCGTGACACGGGAAAGACCGTTTCGCAATTCTGTAAAGGCATTTTAGTTATTCAGAAAAGGCTGTTTGGCAAGTCTTTTAAAAGGCAATCACATCATCATCAATTCAAAGTCTCTGATTTTCAAACACATACAGACGAGTCGTCGAACTTATATATTCACATTCTGACGACCGTCCACAAATAATCACCACACTAAAAAGATGCCTCCGGTGGAACGCATCACGCAGCATGTTTATCTTTTTTCGCACGCAAAACAACCGTGTATGAGATTTTTCTTGTAATTTTGTCTGCAATTTCATTCACGAACGACATTATCCAAACATACAACATATATAAATGATAGTTTGCATCGCCGAGAAACCAAGCGTTGCCAAAGACATAGCGCGCATCATCGGAGCCAACAGCTCAAAGGATGGCTATATGGAGGGCAACGGATATCAGGTGACATGGACATTCGGACATCTGTGCACCCTGAAGGAGCCGAACGATTATACCGAAAACTGGAAGCACTGGAGCCTCAGCGCCCTGCCGATGATTCCGGCTAAGTTCGGCATAAAGCTCATCGACGATGCAGGAATAAAGAAACAGTTCGCCATAATAGAGAAACTCATGCAGGCCGCCGACGGAATAATAAACTGCGGCGATGCCGGACAGGAGGGAGAACTGATACAGCGGTGGGTGATGCAGAAAGCAAAGGCCAAGTGTCCGGTAAAACGTCTGTGGATATCTTCGATGACAGACGAGGCCATACGCGAGGGATTCAACTCGCTGAAAGACCAGTCGGAGTATAATCCGCTATACATAGCAGGACTGAGCCGCGCTATAGGCGACTGGATTCTGGGAATGAACGCCACGCGACTGTACACGCTGAAGTATGGTCAGAACCATCAGGTATTGAGCATCGGACGTGTGCAAACGCCTACACTCGCACTGATAGTGAATCGTCAGAAGGAGATAGACAATTTCAAACCTGAGCCTTACTGGGTGCTTTCCACCATCTATCGCAACACACTCTTCACCGCCACAAAGGGTCGGTTCGCCTCTAAGGAAGAGGGCGAAAAGGCTTTTGAGACCATTGCCGGTAAACCATTCTGCATTACCGACGTTCAGAAAAAGAACGGTACCGAGGCACCGCAACGCCTCTTCGACCTAACATCTCTTCAGGTGGAGTGTAACAAAAAGTTCAGCTACAGCGCCGAGACTACGCTCAACCTCATACAAGCACTGTATGAACGCAAGCTCACTACATATCCACGTGTCGACACACAATACCTCAGCGACGACATATATCCCAAGTGTCCGTCCATACTCAACGGTCTGCGCGGCTATCAGGAACTAACCCGACCGTTGCTGGCAAAGGCTCTGATAAAACCCAAACGCATTTTCGACACATCCAAGGTGACCGACCACCATGCCATCATACCCACCGGTGTGCCGGCTATGAATCTCACTGACATGGAGCGTAATGTTTACGATCTTATTGCCAGACGGTTCATTGCCGCATTCTGGCCCGACTGTAAATTCTCCACAACAACGGTGTTGGGAAAGGTTGAGGACGTGGAGTTCAAGGTGAGCGGAAAGGAAATTCTTTCACCGGGATGGCGAACAGTGTATGCCAAGGAAGAAACCTTTGCACCGGATGATGATGCAAAGAAGGGTGACGACGAGCGCACACTGCCTACTTTTGTCAAAGGAGAGAGCGGACCGCACGAGCCTACTCTGACAGAGAAGAGCACCACTCCACCCAAATACTACACCGAAGCGACACTGCTGCGCGCAATGGAAACCGCCGGCAAATTCGTGGAGGACGAGACGCTGCGCGCCGCATTGAAGGAGAACGGCATAGGTCGTCCGTCATCACGGGCCAACATAATAGAGACGCTCTTCAAGCGCCGTTATATCAAGCGTGAGCGCAAAAACCTTGTCGCTACACAGACAGGCATCGAACTGATAGACACCATTCACGAGGAGCTGCTCAAGAGTTGCGAGCTCACAGGTATCTGGGAGAAGAAGCTGCGCGACATAGAACACAAGAAGTATGATGCCGCACTGTTCATCAACGAACTGAAGGCACAGATCACGGAGATTGTAAACGACGTGCTGCGCGACAACAGCAACCGACGCATAACGACGACAACCGACGAGGATCTGAAGAAAAAACGCACCACACGCAGCACCACAAGAAAGAAAGCCACAACCCAGTCAGGCGGGAAAACAAGCACAGCAGCCAAGCCGGCCAAGCCTCAACCAACCGCCGACGACAGCATAATAGGCACAAAATGTCCGCTGTGTGGAACAGGTACTATAATAAAGGGAAAGACGGCATACGGATGCAGCAACTGGAAAAACGGATGCAACTACAGAATAGCTTTCGCTAAAAAAGATAAATGAATGAATATTTGATACACCTAAAAACCGTTGCTTCGCAATAAAGCAGCGGTTTTTTCGTTTCTTAATGAAAGTAGAAAGACCGACCGAAAATGAGAAAATACATATATATACCCGCAATCATCATGGCTTGTGTCATGATTTGTTCGTGCGGAGCGGAACGCAATCTGAAAAAAGCGGAGAAGTATCTCGCGCTGGGCGAATACTACGATGCTGCCACACAATTCAAGCAGGCATACACCAAGACACCGCCTAAAGAACGCGACAAAAGAGGACAGTATGCACTGAAAATGGCATTCTGCTATGAGAAAACAAACTCTGTACAGAAAGCTGTAGCGGCATACCGCAACGCAATACGCTACAATCAGGCAGGCACCAACGACCGTCTGTCGTACGCACGTCAGCTGCTAAAGGCTGGCGACTACAAGCAGGCTGCCACTGAGTTCAAGGCCGTACTGGACTCAATGCCCGACAATCTACTTGCCAAAAACGGCCTCATCTCCGCACAGAACGCTCCACAATGGAAGAAGGACGGCTCTAGATACACCGTGAAACGCATGGATGTGTTCAACTCACGACGCGCCGAATTCTCACCGGTTCTGGCCGGCGATCAATACGAAAAACTATATTTCACATCGACACGCAACGAGGCTCAAGGCAACGAACTGAGCGGTATAACCGGCACAAAGCCCGGCGACATATTCATGTCTGAGAAAGACGATAAAGGCAAATGGGGTAAACCAGAAGCCGTACAGGGAGGACTAAACACCGACTTTGACGAAGGTGCTTGTGCATTGTCGCCCGACCAGCGCGAGATGTATCTCACCCAATGCCAGACAGACCCTTCATATCCGCGCTACGCACAGATAGTTACATCGTCGAGAGCAGACGCATCGTGGGGCAAATCCTCACCACTCGAAATAACGAAAGACACATTGTCAAGCTACGCCCACCCTGCCGTGTCGCCCGACGGACAATGGCTTTACTTCACGTCGGACATGCCGGGAGGAGTCGGAGGGCTCGATATCTGGAGAGTACGGATAACCTCTGCAGGACTGGGAGGCGTTGAAAACCTCGGTGAGCCGATAAACACGCCGGGCGACGAAATGTTTCCTACGTTCAGGCCTAACGGCGATCTGTACTTCTCGAGCAACGGACATCCGGGCATGGGAGGCCTCGACATATACATAGCCAAGCCGGACAAGAGCGGCCGATACGTACTGGAGCATCCGGGATATCCGCTCAACTCGCAGGCCGACGACTTCGGAATGACCTTTGAGGGTGTGCACAACCGCGGCTACTTCTCCTCAAACCGCAACGACGGACGCGGTTGGGACCACATCTACAGCTTCGAGAATCCGGAGATAATACAGAATGTCAAGGGCTGGGTTTACGAACAGGACGGTTACGAACTGCCGTCGGCACAGGTTTACATGATAGGCGACGACGGCACCAACCTGAAGCTGAGCGTGAAGGGCGATGGCTCTTTCGAGCAGGTGATAAAGCCTAACGTGCAATACATATTCCTCGCCACGTGCAAAGGTTTCCTCAATCATAAGGAGGAACTGAAGGCTGAAAAGACCGAGGAGTCAAAAGAATACGTGCTCCAGTTCCCGCTGGCATCAATCACGGCACCCGTACTCATCGACAACATATTCTACGATTTCGACAAAGCTACGCTCCGACCGGAATCCACAAAGGCGCTCGACGAACTGGTGAAACTGCTGAACGAGAACCCCAACGTGACCATAGAGCTGAGCGCACATTGCGACTACAAGGGTTCGTCTGAATACAACAAAGGACTGGCGCAGCGACGTGCCGAAGCCGTTGTCGATTATCTCATAAGCAAAGGCATTGCGCGCGACCGTCTCAGTCCGGTGGGCTACGGAAAAGAAAAACCGAAAGTCATACGCAAGAAACTGACAGAGAAGTATGATTGGTTGAAGGAAGGTGACGTGCTTACGGAAGACTTCATAAAAAAACTCGACGAGAAAAAGCAGGAGATATGCAACCAGCTGAACCGCCGTACGGAGTTCATTGTGCTGCGCACAACATACGGAATGTTCGACGAGAAAGGCAATCTGAAGACACAGCCCAAGCCCCAATCAACAACGAAAGAAGACAAAAAGGAGGATGACTTCGACATTTTCATCGAGTGAAAATAAGTCGAAGCCACCCCCGGCAACTACACATTATAATATAAAAAACGCTAATTGTCGGACGTCAGCATATTGTATAAGGCTACGTAAACAAATGTAAAGAACGTCATAACCATCATTACGACCGACACCCCGCTGACATCTATTGATATGGCGGAAGTGAATGCGTCGATCACAAAGTTGGATGCAAGACGCTTCAACATTGCAAAACCGTCTGAAAAGAAGAACAATGCTATGCCCGCAGCCGTGCAGACAGTAGCCCATATTCTGTTAAGACGCTGTTTATAAACATAGCCTGACGAAGGAAGCTCACGCATCACACGGCGTGAGAATCCATCGTCCGGTATTTCTTTACGGGCATACTCCTCAAAAAGAGATATTATCTTCTTATCCTCAGTTTCAGTCATATCCGTTTTGTTTTAAAAAGTTCGACAGTTTTTTCTTTCCTCTTGATATATGCGACTTCACCGTTCCCTCAGCCATTCCGGTGATTTCAGCTATGCGGTTTATCTGATAACCGTCTATCAGCTGTAGGCTCAGGCAAGAACGTTCGTTGTCGTTCAGCCGTGCGAGTGCGTCGTAAATATCCATCTTCAGATTGCCGTCAGCAGCGACAGTCCGCGTTTTCATTCCCGGCACACCATCGATATCGCATGTCGTTTTCGACCGTCTCCTGTAATCAAGCAACACATTATAAGCAATCTTGTAAAGCCATGTCGAGAACGCAGCCAGCCCACGGAACTTGGTTATATTAACGTAAGCCTTGATGAACGTGTCTTGAGCGAGATCATCACTCAGTTGTTTGTCACCCAAAGTCTGGCTCAGGAAGAACCGCCTTATAGGTGACTGATATTTCACCACAAGACGATCGAAAGCACGTCTGTTGTGAAAAACAGCCACCTGAGTAACAAGAGAGATGTCGTTCAAATCGTTCACTGCAGATCCGTTTATTAGTTATTGTCGTTCTGCTTGTCGGCCGGTGCATCTTGCGCATCGTGTGCGTCAGCCGGTCGGTCCTGCTTCTGAGCGTTCTGTCCAGGTATATAGCTGTCCTGCTGCAGGCCTGAACCACGATAGCGATTGTTCTTAGTCGCATCTTGTTTGTGGCGGCCACCCGGTACGGTCCGTGCTATAACCATCTGTCCTATACCGAAGCACATAACGAGTAATCCTACTCCCACAAGGGCCTCTGCGCCCCAACACCCGAACATAAGCACGAGTCCCAGTCCCAAGGCAACATTCTGTATGCCACGCTTCCACATATAGTCGTCGCGCACTTTTTCGTATTCTGCCGGCTTATATTCCGCATGACCGTAATTCTGTTCCATCTCTTTCTCTCTGAGCAGGACCCTATCGTTATGGCGTTTGAAAAGATATCTTATCAACAGCACTACGATAATTATCGGAACAAAGATGAAAACAAGGAACAGAAGCGTAAGCAGTATGGCAATGATAATTCCGCCAGCGCCTACCGTCCACAATGCATTATAGAAAGTGAACGGATCGCCATAATCTGCCGGATTAACACTGTTCACTTTCACCGGAATATTTACCGACGATGCCGAATCATCGTCACCGGCATCATAAGTGGTTGTGTCAGAGTAAGCCTCAACCGCCTCGTAAGCCGTATCCACACGCTGAACCTGCGCAGCATCATCCACATGCTGGTGACGATGACGCGGAACTACTCCCGCCCCTGCATTCAATGCGGAATACATCACCAATACTAATAATAAATGTCTCATCACGTTATCTGTTTTTTATTGTTTCTGTTGGTTAGACGAACCATACCATTGTTTCGTTGCAAAGAAAATGATTTTTTTCATAACATAAGCTGACTTTTCGTCCTGTTATATACCGTTGACCCAGAAAATTCATGCCTTACAACGGCTGTTTTTAGTTGTATTTCGACAAGAATACATATATTTTAACCGACATAAATATTATAAGAATAAGACGGTATCCTGTTCCGTAGCTACAGCTTTGTAGAAAAGCTCACCCTATATATATAAAATAAAAGTATGAAATATTATATTCATATAAAATAACGAGAACCCAAAACGTCACTGTAGCCGGACTCCTTGACATACGGAAGTCGACCACAGCGTTGACGTTAAGCGATAAATAACCGGACTAGAATTATCCGTAAAGAAGGTAAATTCAACAGAAACTAAATATAGCATCCACTATTTCTCTTCCGGAATTCATTATACATATAGCCCAATTCACATCCACATAATGCAAATAAAATATGCAGAAAGGGCATCACCTGATTATTATTTTCCTTACAACCGATGCTTTTGACTTCGCATCTTTCACTCTAAGTACATAACATCCGGACGACAACTCCTCAACATAATGCCTTATGTTCTTTCTGTCATCAACAACCCGACCGTCAATTGAGTATATCACAACACTGAAATCTGTTTCATTCTCTATTTCGACAATGTTGTTATACACCTTTATATTAATATCCTTCATCACATCAGAAGATATATCGGTCTGAGGTAAACCGGTCTTACGGCCTTTGCATTGTCCATAACTATTCAATGCCACACAATAGACATAATTTTCATAATCGCCCAATGCTATCGTATATTCGTCGCAAGTGCCCGCATAGAACACCGTATCAGTATAAACATTAACCCGCGGACCGCCGGGTTCATAAACATAAAGCGCGGCATAATCATAATTGTCTATGTCGAACGAAAGCCGTGCATAAGGCGACATATCATCACCTTCCACATTCCATACATCCAGCACATTTATCTTCGGTTCACCGGGCAACACATCCAGTTTGTAGTCAAAACGGTATGACAAAGTGAATTGTCCATGACTGTCGTGCCGATATGCTTTTGCCATGAAACGGCACACACCATCAGTAGGCCAGCTCTGATTTCCCCAACCGTCTCCACCTATGCAGGTTGATATGCCCGTCTCAGCATCCTTCTCAAATCTACATTCCAAAGATTCCGGCGTTACGTTAAACGTGTATGAATCATCTCCATCTACACGCGTACACAGCTCCCGGCATTTATCATCGAGACATAAATACCACTTTATAGAATCCGTTTCGCTTGACTGGTCATCTGAAACCGTCATCGTAATGCAATCCTGGTCATGTAGTACATTTTCCCAGACTGCACCATCATCCGACACATTGCTATTATCATTGGCGGATATTGAAACAACACACTCTTTTCCTGTAAAGAAGCAACCTTGTACCAAACGGCTGGCTGAACCATATTCATTTTCCAGAGAAACGTCTATGTAAACATTAAGACCTGCCACCAATCCTGAAACATGTATCATACCACCATTGAACGCATACTCATGTATGCTTCCTGAATCATCCGACACCAGTACCGTTCCTTTCTCAGCTCCGCGCTGACGTATCATAATATCAAGTCCATAAAGACCGTCTCCGGTCCCCGTAATATTCGAAACACTGACATCTTCTATAAGCGGCCGCGTCTCAAGAGTAAGCGGGAAATGATATTCTGTTTCAGAGAATTTTGCCATGACCCGTGCCTGTAAACATCCGTACTCATCCATGGAATTGGCTATGACCGAGGGCTCCACATGAAATATACTGCCATTATATGTGCTTACAGTGCGATAAACTCCCGACTCCTTGTCGTATATCTGATATTCCCAGTCTGCGGAAGCGGAACTGCCGGTAACGGTATCGCGCAACGTGAAATCATAACTTTTGTATAACGAACCATATCCCAACGCGTCTATACTGTCACAGGATATGTATCTGTCATGTCTGTAAACATCCCATCCTGTTGCCTGCAACACATTCAGTGTCTCACGGTTTACAGGCAGCCTTTGCGACAAGTCATGTATCGGATACTCTAAAATATTGTCGCGTCCAAGCGAGAAATACACACCGCTCACACCCAGTATGAATCCGTCAGTATCGTACATATCATACACGAAACCATCACTCTTCAACCTTACATCTTTATTTGCAAAGAACCGTTCAAACTCTTTTCCTTCAGCATCTTTCAGGTCGGCAAGACTTTGTTCACCGTTATAAATCAGTCTGTCGAAAGCAGATGGTGTGTGATTGACGGCAAAACCGACACCCGACGCACGTTCTACCAAAGACGAACCGAAGCCGAGCACATGACCGATATGGCGCATAAATCCGCTCAGCAGACACACAGAGCCATTATAACCATCATCATACTGCCACGATGAATCCCAGTCTATACCGGCATTAACCATTATAGTATCATTGACAGGAATGCCATACGGAAATTCCTGACTATAGAGATTGTCGGGCAAAGATGTGTCCTCAGACTTCCTGCTGTATGTCACACGTGTTGATATAGCGATGTCCGGATCCATGTTTTCGGACACTGACAGATAAAAAGAAACAGGAACCTTAATGTTTATCTTGTCTTCCCACACATCCAAAGCCAGTTTCAGACAATGTCTCACACCGTCTGTCATAAAACTGTTATCATCGTAGCCGACAACGAACTTTCCTAATCTTGACTTTATAACACCTTTGTTTCTTGCGGCATTGCTTTCCTTTTTCAACAATGTCTGTCTCCGTGGCACGTCCTGCGATATATGATCTGAATAACAGACTACCGTTTTTTCGTCACCGTTGGTCTGGGCTTTTAAAAACGAAAGACAAGCCAAGCATATTAAAAGCAAAATACCTCTGAGTTTCATACTTACCGTGTTTTTGTGTTAATCAATGCTGATCTGATGTTTTTCTTAAACTCAAATAAATCCGTATATCCGCCATGGCAGATTATGATACCATTAAAACAATGTACTAAAACAGCACATCCTATACTGTTTTCAAGAACGTTGAAAGCTAAGAAATATTATGAATTATAGCTAATAATATGCTCTTAATGTGAACATTTCAGTTACATACGTCACCATAAAGATAAGTTTCCTCATATTGACAAGCGTATCTTAAAATACACCATATCGCCCTGTTTTTGCATATTTATGCAATTTCCGCAGTAAAATATTTTGACAAAAAAAAATTGCAAAATAGAAAAACGGAGGACGACGAAAAAGGCTTTATCGCATGAAGACAGCAATGACGCCACACCGTTTTATCATCCGCAGCAAGCGTTTCCGACGACCGGAAAATACAAAAGAGCCCAAATCGCATCGTAATACAGCCTTAATCAGCACACGATATCGCCCATTTCGGCCCCTGAAATGGGCTCTTTCGCACCCTGAAAAAGGCCATTTCGCAACACGAGGGCGACCGGTCCGCAATGCGACAATCCGTAAACTGTTGGCTATCAGGCAAATGCGTAAAGTGCTCAAAACTCGCGTATTTGCAGCCGAATGACCTGTTGCTCGAAAATATTCGAGTTTTGAGCAGTTACGATAAATATTTATTCATAATGCGGAACGGATAATTGTATATTTATACACAAACGTAGAAGAGACCGGATCTGGCATACATTATCATAAACGAATACAAACATCACTTGCATACGAACGACACATTAGATGTGAATATCCGAAAAGCCAATCAGTTAAACATAATAGACCGATTGTAAAATATATTTACTACATTTGCAGATAAATTACGAATACAGACATGACTCTGCCCGAAGAATTCATAAAATACACGCGGGAACTCATGGGCGACAGCAGGTTCGAGTCGCTCGTGGCAGGACTGACGGATGCCGCACCGGTGAGCATAAGGCTGAATCCGCTGAAATGTGACGTCGCGAACACCGTGATAACAGGGAAGAAAGGCGACGTGGCATGGTGCCCAACGGGAGTGTATCTGAACGAAAGACCGAACTTCACGTTCGATCCGCTGCTGCATGCCGGGGCATACTATGTGCAGGAAGCATCGTCGATGTTTGTGGCACACGTGTTGCGACAGACGGTGACCGGCAGTGTGAGAATGCTCGACTTGTGTGCCGCTCCCGGCGGTAAATCGACAGCGTGCCGCACATTCCTGCCTGAAGGCAGCCTGCTCGTAAGTAACGAACCCGTCAGGACGAGGGCTAACATTCTGAGCGAGAACATGCAGAAGTTCGGCCATCCGGACGTGATTGTGACCAACAACTATCCGCGAGATTTCAGAAAGTCGGGGCTCATGTTCGACATCATACTGGCCGACGTGCCGTGTTCCGGCGAGGGAATGTTCCGCAAGGACGAAGGCGCGATAAGCGAATGGAGCGTGCAGAATGTGGAGAACTGCCGCCGGTTGCAGCGCGAGATTGTAAGCGATATATGGCCATGCCTGAAGCCGGGCGGACTGATGATATACTCCACATGCACGTTCAATGCCCACGAGGACGAGGAGAACGCGGCATGGATAGCCGAAGAGCTGGGAGCGGATTTCGTTGAGATAGCCATCAGTCCGGAGTGGAACATCACGGGACCATTGGTAGGCGACAATACGTCATACCGTTTTCTGCCCGGCACAAGCGAAGGCGAGGGACTGTTCATGACCGTACTGAGGAAACACGGACAGCATGACACGCCAGCGAAGGCATCCGCAAACAAAAAGCAGAACAGAAA
>ULPL01004287.1_pt1 | contig 13597 bp, 10 predicted proteins | sample 1953481 | NCBI WGS metagenome assembly ULPL01 (sample SAMEA4835628, study PRJEB28245) | human gut metagenome | biome: gut microbiome; material: fecal sample | place: Denmark | collected 2008 | reverse complement strand
AAAGTTTTAGCCTTTTTACGACAGTCCCTAAATTAAACTTATAATAGCTATTATTGCCGGAATCCTTAATTCAAATCGTTTCTCATTTTTCTTTAGTACATCAAAATACGCTAATATAATATAAAAATATTCACTCCACATTCTAAGATTCATATTCATTTGAAAGTAATAATAATTGAGAAAAGACATTTGCAGAAATATATTCCCCTGTATCAGGATTTTGTTGTACTTCAATAATTTCTTTTTTAACTATAAAATCTGTGTCAATTATATTTGCATTTCCATTTGCACTTTTACCTGTTATGCGAATTCTTCTAATTTTTGATCGAGCGCTATTATATCTATCTACAATATCATATAATGTTTTCTTGATACTTTTCTTACGTTCTGCTTTTATAGTGAGCAGAACATTTTCCTTTACTTGTTCTGAATAGTTTGAAAAATTTAACATTTCAGATCCTAATACAGATTTATCTATAAAAATTTCCGCACATAAAACTCTATCCATACTTTGAAGAACTTCTTGGAAATTATCACGAGCAATCATTTCAAATGAAAATTTTCCCAATATTCTTTGTTCATCATTCTCCTTAAATTGTGAATTATATAATAATAATGCCTGATTCAGATAGCTTACAATATTTCCACATGTCAACATATTACTACCTGTTTCTAAAAAAATAATCGCATCTCCATCTTTGAATTTAACAAGGGCATGAGTTTTCATTTGTTCCCCTTCTGTCATTGTCTTAGGGTTTTCTCTTGATTTAAGTGTATTTTTATCAAGAAGTGGAGCCCGATAACTATGCTTGGCACTTTTGAATAATATTTGCATTGTATGATATTTGCTGATTTTGTCATAATTGACATCATCTAAAAATGTAATTTTTTCATTGTTAATATCCTGCTTTCTATCTACTTTTTCTTTGGAATTAATATAGTCTATAATAGTACTCAGAGCATCCTCTATAGGTTGTTCTACTTCTCCGTTTTTTAGGAATAGATAATTATAACTTATTTTTCTTTTAGCCATATCTTATTAAATTATTATTTGTTTTTTATTATATATTCATCCAGCTCACCAAAAGTAGTGTCTATAAACGTGAGATTGCTCATCTTGCTTGTATTAATAGGTTGAATGCTACCATATTGTTTACGGCTATATCGTAGTTCAAAGGCAAGACGAAGGTCATTGGTATCCTCCTCTCCATCTGTTTGCTTCACTTCTTTAGCAGTGATAGTTCTTATCCTTACAATCTCATATACATCACGAATACCCTCACCTTTGAAATAAGGCATAAAGTAATGTAAATTCTGCAGAGTAATAGTCGTTGGAAAATGACTGCCAGTATAATAGAGTGTGGCATTACCATCCTTAAAGCTTTGCAAATATCCTCTACGACTGCTATTTGTAACAAGGCCAATGAGCACTCTATTTCCTACTTCTACAAATGTTCCTTTTTGTGGTATTACTTTGGATATTGTTTCAGATGACTTATTTTGAATAAGTTCCTCTATAAATTGCTCCAAAAGTAATCGGTTATGTGTGTCTTTTGGACGGAGTTGAAAAGCACCGATATTTACTTCATCTATAGTCTTGCGAAACTTAGACACGGCAACATCAGTTGGTACACCATCACCGGGAAAAAGAATATAGCCTCCTATAACTTCTTTTTTCAATGCATCCGATTTGTGATCTTTGTAATAGATAGCATCACGGTATCTGTGCATTTGGTTTATTGCATCTTCAGGGGGAACATCTACACCATTTCTGTCTTTTCCATCAATGCGATATTTCGCATCAAACAGGTAGGTCATTTTCATACCTTCCTGCAAATCACTTTTGGTAAGTTGCAGGATGATGTCTGGCTTCTGAGGTACGGTTGGAACCACTAAATCTGTTATGCCAACAGAACTATTTTCGTGTTCCGAACTTTTAGGATTATAGATGAGTTCTGCCAGTTCCACATTGTCTTTCTTAAAAAGAATACGTGAATGTTCACCTTTTCCTAGGTCCCACGTAAACAAGCCATTCATTTCCATACGGTTTCTATGATCTATATCCTCATCGGACAAATGTAGCTTCTCTTTTATTATATGACTTACTTCAATGAAACACCATATTTCATACAGTGTTGCTATATTTTTGGTTTGTAAACGATATATACCATCATTTAAAGAATAAGAACGCAGGAGCAGATTCCATATACGATATACTTGGCTATATCCAGTAGCCTTTTGCAAAACCAAACTTTCCTGATTCATCCCTTTATAATTTCCTATTGTACGGAAAAAAGGATTTCGTTGCAAATGTTTCAGCGTTGCCAATGTGACCTGCATATCCTCTTTCATTACATCAGATGCATTCTTTATCACTTCTATACGCTTTTTCAAGGCCTCATATTTATTAGTAATTTGTCTAAGTGCAAATTTCAAGAATCTATTTTCCTGGGTATCATTTGTCTGTACACGTTCCTCAACACGATATAAATGTGAACTGTCAGCCCTATGTTCTATCAGCTCGTTTTCTATACAAGAGGGAACAAAAGTTAATCTATCTGCACGTTTATATGATGTCTTTCCTTGAAAGCGATGTCTTGGACGGCCAATAATATTTTTGCATGCTCGGATAAATTTCTTTTGCTCATTAGCAAAAACACTCCACCAAATTATTTCCGGTGTTTCGCCACTTATATCAGGAGAAAAACTATGAAAGGTTCTTCGCATATAGTCCAGCGAAAGCATTCTGTACTCCTGCTCGATATCCTCTATAATAGCTTTCCAATGCTCGTGATAATTAAGTTTTGTACTCAATACTTCAAAGGAAAATACAAAATTGTGAATTTCTGCTCCTACTTGATAAACAATCCGTATTTCGCTGTGTCCAATCTCATTGCCATAATTCAAGAAACCGGCTAATATTTGTCTACGAAAAGTGAATTTATCATTTTCATTTTGAAGGATGGAACCGAATCGTGCTTTTTTTACATAGTCTTTAAACTCAATCCAGATAGGATAGTCTGTATTTTCAAAAAAGACAGCAGGAGCTTTTTGGTTATTCACAATTGTAATTTTTTCTCCAATATGGTTGCTTAGAATAACAGACGTTACTCCCTCCGACCAAGAATAAGTGGAGTATAAGTTTTCTTCTCCCACATTATTCTTTGCTTTATACCAAATGTTATCGAATTTTGTACATTCGACTATCATTTCAAAATCTCGATGTTTTATGGTTAGCAGCTCCATCTTCTCTTACAGATTTAATAATCCTAACTCCAAAAACTTGTATAACCAGATGATAATAAACGTTCTTGCATTTCTTTCAGTTTGGCTACAGATATAGATTCTATCTTCTTTTCTTCTCCAGTCAACACTAATAATTGTGTTTCGATAGTGTTAATCAATTTCTCAAAAAATGAATGTCTAATTTTTGTATCATCTCCTTCAATACGAGACAGAATTTTCATACTTGTTATTTTGTCCAGCGCTGTTGCTATAATTTCATCCTCACTGAACTCATTTCCATTCTCATCCTTGTTATAGGGCAAGTTATTTACCACATAAAGCAAAAATTCATTTCGTGTACGATAAGCTATCTTGAATGGTGTGCCATCAAGTACATCATTTACAGCTTGCAAATAACTTAATACTTTATTACAAACCTTCTCATTGTCAGAATATATATCTACTCCTTCTACGGCTGTACCAATAAGCATATCGCTATTTAATTTACCAATACGCTCCTGTTTATTGTCCAATCCGGCATACAGATCCACTTCATTCATTTCTATGGTCATAGCACGATCAAGTACCTTATGAGAGAAAGAAAAGGTTGTTTCATCCATATTCACAGTACCCATTACAATTAGATTTTGTGGAATAGTGATACCTTCTTCCAAGAATTGATTTCTTAATGTTTCATTGTTCCCTGCCAGTTCTGCAGTTAGCACACGATACCAATCTTCTGTACTTTTCTTTAAGATAGGATCAGTTATAATAGTACCATCTTCTTTACTTTTACGAGATTCTATTACACTAAGATACTCTGCGAAATATTGTTCTACTGGGGCAAGATTCATTTCATCCAGACAAAGGAAATAAGGTACATCCAAATTTTCCCAAGCTTGTGTAATAAATCTTAAGAAATCCCCAATCACATATATAGGAGTTCCACTGACACGACTTACATATCCAATAAGTTCCGTAGAGTCGTGCCAATTAGGTTTTACTTGAATAATCTCAAAATTTTTAGGTTTTTGAGCTTTATATTCGATGTTATCTTCGTTCCAACACGAACGAGCAAGTTCACGTACAATGCGGCTTTTACCTGTACCAGATATTCCTGCAAGCAAAAGAAATGGTTTGGTTTTAATGGCGGTAATGATATCTATATATTTTATATGCTCTGAATCTATTTTTAATTCGTTTACAGTTTGCCTACTTACATTATTAGTTGAGTTTTGATAAGGTCTTGAATCAAAAATGTTAATAAAATTTTCAAAAGTTGTTTTATCTGGAGCACTAGGAGAGCCTATATAAATGAATGACGCTTGGTTAATATCTGCCCTATAATTGGAACGAGTACATTTAAGAAACTTTCTTTTATTTAATTTCTCATTAGCATAATCGTAAATACTTCTCAAATCTCTTCTAGACCCCTCTGTATCAAGATTTGTTTCTATGGAGATAATATATTCTTTGGGATTGAAATTGTTCAATCCCCTTGCCATACTATCCTCCTTTGTGAAAATTGAAAATAGATAATAACGTAATTGATATTTTTTGCAAAATAGAAAGGCTCCTTATATTCATTAAGAAAAACTCGAAGTTGTGGTTTAGCGCGATCTGTACCAGTAATACTAATATTAGTATATGATATTAATATTACCTCTTCATTATTTATTTTATATAATTCGTTCAGATCATCTCTAAAATCAATACTATCTTGAAATTCAGAAAAACTTATCTTTTGCCAATCTGGAAAATTATTTTTTATAAATTCTTTAATACGTGTAACAGAATCCATTTTATCCTTATTTGTAATTTGTGATTATTAAATGTGTAGCTTCCGCTTGAAATCTATTTCTAATATTCACAGCATATTTTTTACCATACCTTGCTATGATATTATTTCTGTATAAATCTCGAATTAAAGGAGTATCACCTATTACCATTAATGATTTACATCCTAAATTATAGAAATCTTCAGCCAACTGTCTATGATTCTCTTCATTAAATCCATCTTGATATTGTATATTTCCATAATCTGAAAAAATACAATCATAAGGTGGGTCTAAAAATACGAAATCGTCTGGGCCTACCAAATTAAATATATCACTATAATCTTTATTATGAATTTCCGTATTTGCTAATAAAGCATGATGTGCTTCAGTAATAATTTTTGTATTGAAATTTTTATATCGACCATAAGGGACATTATATTCTCCTTTTGTATTAAAACGAATCATTCCAGAAAAAGCTGTTTTATTAATAAAATAATATAAAGCAGCATCAGAATAAGTTGACGGTATTAAACCATTATACATATCTCGTAATTGATAATATAAAAATTCATTTTTATCCGGTATTCTATTTTCAGGATGAAGTTTCTTCAATTTGTCAAATTCCAACCGATTACTAGTGTAAATATTTTCTAATTCCGCCAATTCCATACTTAATTGCGTAAAATTTTGTTGTACACTTCTATAAAAATTTATCAAGCGTACATTAATATCATTAATTATGGCATTTTTGGGTTCTAAGTAGAAGAACATAGCACCTCCACCTAAAAAAGGTTCCACATACCTTCCCTCAAATTTTGGTATATATTGTTTTATTTGTGGGATCTCTTTCGATTTCCCACCTCTATATTTTATTATAGGTTTCATATACTATATATAAATCATTTTTGATTTGAATGTTACTTTTATCTTTTATATATCACTATAAATCCATAACATCTACTTCTAATATTTTTACAATCATAACTTAAGAATGTCTCAAAGTTAGATTGTATAGTATTAGTACGCCATTTCGAAATAGTTACTGGATTTTTTTCTCAACTGTTTTGCTAACCATTTAGTGGTACGTTTATTTTCTGTTAGAATCATCTTAAAACGATCAATATCTTTATTCATACATTATGTTTTCAAAAACAAAGATAATCATTATAATCGAAAATTATTTCGATTATAATGAATATATATCTAAAAACGCTTTTTATATTGCAATATACTTCAATATACGCATATAATTGATTTTTCTCTCTTCCTTTCTTTTACCTTTTCCAGCCTAGCTTTTTGATATGTCCAGATCCCTAATAGGACCAAATGACTTAACTGTTAAGTGCTCGTTCATATATCTTACTTTCTTTTATTCTATTATATAACCTGCCACACAATGGTAAACAAGTATTCTTCTTTTGCTGACTTGTTAAGAGAATTGTCTATTTCTGCAATAAGTTCGTTACGGTGTACCATAATCTTATCCTCGACGTTAAAAAGATCCCTTCGCTTTTGTTTCAGAGTGCGTTGAAGAGAAATTACTTCTGATTGCAATTCACGACGGCGGTGGTCATCTTTTTCATTTCTAAATTCACGCTCACACTCCTTGATTTGTTTCTTCACGTTGCGCACTTCTTCTTCAAGCGTAAAGGTTTGATCTTCTGCCCACCGTTCTATTTTTTCACTCTCATCATTGATAAATTCCTTGTCGCGTAGGGCAATGTGCTCACTGACAACATCCTGCTTATGATCCATTTCCGCCTTTAAGCGTGAATCGTCTATCTCTGGAAACGTGACATTTGTGATACGCCCACTGATGGACAAAAGCTTCTCAACAAAGTCGTCGGGCATTATTTGCCCTTCATCATTCATTGCCACGGATATTATGCAATCCTCCTCATCCTTTTGTGAATGGTAATGTATGACTTTAGCTGATAGAATACCTTTTTTGCCTACTTCATTTTCAATTACAAACATCTTTTCCGAAGAATCCGTATAGTCAAACACTATGCAGGCCTTCTTTGATGTATCTTGCTCTGAGAAAAAAGCATAAAAGTCTTAATTTTGCATTAAATCATCCTGCAAAGGCATTTGTAACTCTATTCACAAAGAAATTCAAAACCTCATCATAATGTTCAACAGAATGTAAGATCTATCTCTATCTGACAGAAGGCCATACTTTCTAGTCCTGCAGGCGCATATATCTTACTGATACGCTTGCAGTTATGCAGATCGTCATAAAAAGTTCGGGACTTGTTCCCGGTATTGTCCTTTTCTTCATTTGATGCCGTTTAAGGCTCTTGTTCCGCTCCCGAAGGCATCACCTTGCATCGGTAAGCGGCTCAGCCCTTCATAGAGGGCCACTTTTAACTACAAAAATAAACATAATAATCGAGAAAAGGGAGAAGGGACGCGAGGAAAAACAAAGGAAAGGATACAGAAAAAACAAGGACGGGAGGCAAAGGAAAGACAAAGGCCGGCTCCTGATACAGACCAGACCTCAGACACAGGCACATCGGATGATCTCCTTCTCCGTATCGGAAGAAGGAGCAGCGGCAAGGATGAAAGCCGTTCAACGATGGCACCCTCGACAAGACATAGGGACAGCGGACCTGTTGGCGGCGGGCTGCCCTACCGGGACGCCTGCGCCGTGATCGTCCTCACCACCTCCAGATCGGCCGGGAGCCAGTGGACGTCGTAAAGCTGACCGGCGTCCAGCCAGGCGGCATTCTCATGCTCCTTCAGCACCAGCCTGCCGGAGACGACGGTACACCGATAGCAGTGCATCGTGAGATGGAAGGACGGGTAGTCGCACTCCACCGTAGTGAGAAAGGCATCCACACGGATGTCGGTGTCGAGCTCCTCGCGTATCTCACGCATCAGGCCCTCCTCCCTACTCTCGCCCGGCTCCACCTTGCCTCCGGGGAACTCCCAATAGTCCTTGAACTCACCATAGCCGCGCTGCGTGGCGAAATACTTGCCGTCGCGGACGATCACCGCTGCCACCACCTCGATGTGCTTCCTCACCTCACGGCTCTCTCCCTCCCTGGAGATGCACCAGAAGGGCACGGACTTCTCGTCGGCGAACTCCTTCATGCGCCAAGCCGAACGGAAGCCGACGGTCACGAAGTGCATGGGGACGAGAAGGCCGACCTGGAACCTGTCGAGGAACTGGCGGGCTCCACGCGTGTAGCCGTTGCCGATGCGTCCGTCCACGGGGAACATCGCCACGTCGAAACGGCCGGTCAGCTTGCGGATGTCCTTCAGCTCGCCCAGGAAGCGCTTCTCCTCCTTGACGGGATCGACGTCGATGCCGAAGTCGGGACTGTACACCAGTCCGCCCTGATAGTCGTCAGTAAGGAAACGGGCATACCAGTTGTTCAGGTCGCCGGCATGGAACAGGCGCATGCCGCCGGTCTCCACCACCCACGACACGCCACTGTCGTTGCTGCCCGTCGCCGTCACGCGGACGAGCGCGTCCTCCCACGTGGCACCCTTGCCCAGCCATGCGTCGGCGTCTTCCTTACGGGCCCGGCGATGCCTCAGGATGTCCTTGGACAGGAGATAGCGGATGTTGTCCTTGCGCTCCCTCCACGTGAGGATCTCCGGCGTGAAATGATCCTCGTGGAAATGGCTGGCAAAGACATACATCGGCTTGGACGACTCCAGATAGCGGGGCAGGACGCCCGCAGGATCCATCCAGTAGTCGAACACGAGGATGCACTGGTCGGTCTCGAACACGAAACCGCTATGGAAGATATAGGTGAGTTGCATGAGTGACAAGATGATTGCGGTCCTTTAGCGTTATTTCTCACAAAGGTACAAAAGATATGTCAACCGGCCGTGCAAATACCCCGATAATTTCGGCACAGGCACACACGCAGCCCGTCCGTCGGCACTCCTAACGACGACACGGGGCCATACGGGTACAATACTCGGAAATCATCTGCAAGTAAAAACATGAGCAAGGGGACAAAAACAGACGAGGTTGATCAAGCACATCATCGGCATGATTCCATCTATATTCATGACCTTTTGAAGGACTTACCTTGCACAACCTGTCCATCGGCGACAAAAAAGTGAAATCCAGAGATGGCAATCTCACTATTTTCCTTTCCAAAGGAAACTGTCTTGAGGCAAAGAGCAGGGGACCTTTACCGTCGGGCAATTTTCCTTCATCCGTTCTCCCTTAATATGCAGATAGGATATAAAGCGTCGCTTCGCATGGATAAGGTCGTGACCAATAAACCCAGATCGGTCATTAGAGATTTTCACTAACAAATTGTAAGTGAATGTTTGTTTCTGTAGCTAGTTATATTGTTTAACGCTTGATTTTTGCTGTAGAAATAGCAGAAATATGACAAAAAGAAAGCATATTTTTCTAATGACCGATTTGGGATAAAAAAGAAGAAGAACCTCTATCTTTTCAATCTCTTTTTATATCTTTGCACATAGCTGACAGTGCGGTCCTGCAGATAGTGGATAAAGAAAACTCGCCGTGCAGTTACCTCTGCCTTATTGTCGTCTGACCTTTGGATAGCGTGATCTATCTTGTCCAATGGCTTTTCTTATGGCATCCCAATTGGAATTTGGGATTCGATGGGCGGACACTGTTCATTATTGAGGAATTAAGATCGTAGAAGATGATAGAGCAAGTTCTGATAAAGAATTATAAGTCCATAAGAGACTTGACGCTACCCCTGCACAGCCTGAATGTGCTGATCGGTTCGAACGGAGCTGGTAAAAGCAATTTTATCTCGTTCTTTGAACTGGTCAAATCCATCTATGAGCAACGGCTGGGCAGCTATACCTTGGCTAAGGGAGGCATCGACAACTTGTTATACCAGGGAAGGAAGGTGTCGGATTCCATAAAAGGTCTGCTGGATTTTGATGATACCAATGCCTTTTTCTTTGAGATCCGCCCGTCCCAGTCCAGTAAAGGCTATCTTGAATATACAGGCGATTATTTTAACAACTTTCATAAGTCTGGAAAGAAATACTCAGAGTGGAACAGAACGCTATGGGACTCCGCCGTGGACGAATCCTCATTAGCCGACAACAAGCGCTGGAGAGCCGATTATCTGAAGAGATATTTGAGCAGCTTCACGGTCTATCATTTTCACGACACCAGCGCGAGCTCCCCAATGCGTGGTGCTTGCAATATCAATGACAATGCCTACCTGCGCGATAACGGTTCCAATCTGGCGGCATACTTATACCTGCTGATGCAGACCGATGAGAAGTCTTTCCGCCTGATCGAGGGAGTCGTCCGTTCCGTGGCTCCTTATTTCAAGAGGTTCAAGCTGCATCCCGACGCCAACGACAACAACAGAATCCGTCTCGAGTGGGAGGAGAAAGATACGGATATGTATCTGGACGGCTATAGCTTTTCCGACGGCACATTGCGTTTCATTGCCTTGACAACATTATTGTTGCAGTCGAAGAGACCGGAGGTGATCATCATTGATGAACCGGAAATTGGATTGCACCCTGCCACCATCAACAAGCTAGCAGAGCTTGTCAAGACGGCTTCCCGCAAGAGTCAGATCATCCTGTCCACGCAGTCCACCAATCTCGTCAATTGTTTTGATGTCAAGGATGTAATCGTCGTGGATCGTGCCGACCATCAGTCGGTGTTCCGCCATTTGTCGGGCGATGAGCTGGAACGGTGGATGGCCGATTATGACCTTACCATCAGCGATCTGTGGGAAAAGAACATGATAGGAGGACAGCTATGAAGCGGTTATATATCGTTGTGGAAGGACAGACGGAGCAAGAGTTCGTCAACGAACTGATGGCTCCCTATCTGCAAGAGTCGGGCATTTATAGTGTCACCCCTGTGCTGATACACACAAGCAGGAGTGGACGGGGTGGCATGGTCAATTATCAGCATTTGTACAACACGATAAAGATATTGCTCTGCTCCGCGAATACCGATTTCGTAGTCGCCACCTTCATTGATTTCTTCAGGTTGCCGAACACGATGCCGGACTATGCTCAGTGCATGGCCATTACGGACAAGATCCAGTGTGTAGAGGCACTGGAGGAGTCATTGGATAAGCACATCGACGACCGACGCTTCTTTTCCTACATACAGTTGCATGAGTTTGAGGCACTTTTGTTTTCAAACAATAAGGGCTTCGAGTATTATTTCTCTGAGGCATGTGCCCAAAAGACGGCGGCCATCATCTCTTCTTACTCCAATCCAGAGGACATAAATACTTTTCCTCAAGGTGCCCCATCAAAAAGGATCCTGGCTATTAAGCCGGATTATAACAAGGTGATTGAAGGCAATCTCATCGCGTTGGAAATAGGTATCAACACCATCCTAGACAAATGCCCTCGGTTTGCAGCCTGGGTCAGCCGTATAGTAGACAGCTGTAAGGATTAGGCTGATGAATCATTTAATATTAAGGTATAATAATGAAAAATAGATTTTCCATAGATGATGTTTATCGGGCTTATCAAAAATTCAAGTCCTATATTCATTAAGAATCATTTTTCAATAAAATATCGGTTACAAAGCCTGAAGAAGATATATATCATTTCCGAATTATATCCCGTTTCCTGCTTTCTTATTTGGGAAAGGGCATTTATCCTAAGTCATATAAAAACAAGAACATAAAGGCTTATATTGGACCAACCTATATCCGGACGCACCATAGTGCGTCCCTACAAATCATGCACCATCCCTACCAGTCACACAGGGCGTAGAAGGATGTAGTGGCTCGCCCGATGAATATAGGGGATTGTTTAGCTTGGGTCCGAAAAAGACATCAAGACCGAACGACAAGTCTGAGATGACGCTGAAGATGTGCCCACAGGCACAGGCATAAAAAAAGGATGTTCCCGACATGCCTCTATCGGCAAGTCGGGAGCACAAGATTATAATGATTAAAGAGAAAATAGAAGTCGGGATCAGGATCAGAACGGCAGGCCGATGGCGAAATGAAGGCTCTGACTGTCCTTGAAGTTGTCGAAATTATAGAAGCCGGGCTTATAGGGCAGGTGCAGACCGATACCCCAGTCGACACGGATCATGAAGAAGTTGAGGTCGTAGCGCAGTCCGACACCCGTACCGAGGGCCATCTCCTTCAGCACGTTCTTGAACTCGAACTTAGCCCCCTCGCGTCCGTCATCACGCATGCGCCATACGTTGCCCGCATCGAGGAACACGGCTCCATAGAGATTGCCGAAGAGACGCGGACGATATTCGAGATTGGCCACAAACTTCAGGTCGCCCGTCCGTCCGAGGTTATACACATCGGCCGAGCCGGCATTGCTGTAGCTTCCCGGACCGACACCACGGATGGAGAAGGCACGGATGCTGTTGGCGCCACCCACATAGAACTGCTCGCTGTAAGGCGCCTCCTCGGAATTGCCATAGGTCCACACGGCACCCACATTGACATGGCCTACCAGGGAGGTGTGTGCGCTCAGCGACCACGTCTTCACCAGGTTGGCCTCCAGCTTGAGGAACTGCGCATAGGGATTCTTCAGCAGGGTCTTGTCCTTCGTGTTCCAGCCTTTTCCCGCCGCCAGATAGCCCAGCGAGAGGATGTTGCCCGCCTCGCTGGCCGTCACCTGCAGACGGATGGGGTTGACATAGGAGGCCGGCGAGGAATAGGAGAAGACATATTGCATCTTCGGGATGAACTGATCCTGCATCGTCATCAGCAGATAGGGATTGGCCGCTACGATGGAATCGTAGGTGGCGGACGAATTCACCGTGTACTCGTAGGACTGCGTGAGCGGTGAGAACTGGTGGCGGACGGTGGCCGTCGGCTGATAGGTGTACATCCATTTCGCCGACACGATGTGGCGCTTGAAGTACTTGGCACGGTTGACCACATCGCTTGAGATCTTCAAAGTGGTGGACGGGGTGGCATAGTTGCGGCGATGGCGGCGGAACCGGGGCGCCCACGGCATCACGAGTCGCGGAAACTCCACCGAAGCGGAGAAGCCATACTCGTAGCTGTTAAGATGGCCGCTGCTGCCATCCGCGTTGTGTCCCGTCTGCCACTCATAACTGCCATAGGCCGACAGGTCCAGCGTCTCGCCTCCCCGAAACGCATTGCGCTTGGTGAGGCCGATCTCCGCACCGGGACCGAAATAATTGTTCGACTTGCCCGTCAGGTTGGCGGATATATAGAAGTCGTAGGGCTTCTGGAACACACAGTTGACCGCCACGTCGAGCGTGTCGCACGTGGCCGTGGTGTCACGGGGCGTGAACTTGAAGTCGACCATGCTGAACAGTCCCGTCGAGGAGAACAGGTTGGCCGTCTCCTGATAGTTGGCATAGTTGTAGAGCTGTCCCGGCCGGAACCTCATCTCTGACATCACAACACGCGGACTGATCGGCATGCGCTTTCCATTGAACCGGAAGATGTAGGGACGGGCCTTGCCCGTGCGCCGGTTGTAGCGCTGGATGGAATCGGTGAGCGGTTCCATGACGGTGCGGCGGAACTGGAGGTCGACATTGCCGATGTACCACTTGCGCCCTACCTCCGGCGGCAGATTGCCGGCCACCTGCAGATGGAGCTGCACCTTACCGGCCACGGAGAATGTGTCGGCCACATAAGAGGCGTATGACG
>ULPL01040678.1_pt1 | contig 13895 bp, 7 predicted proteins | sample 1953481 | NCBI WGS metagenome assembly ULPL01 (sample SAMEA4835628, study PRJEB28245) | human gut metagenome | biome: gut microbiome; material: fecal sample | place: Denmark | collected 2008 | reverse complement strand
GGACCGTGGCATTCGTCTGAAGTCCACCCGCGGACGTGGTGGTGTGGTCGAGGACATCCGCGTGAGCAACATCGTGATGAAGGATATCAAGAAGGAAGCCTTGGTCTTCAACTTGAAATATAGCAAGATGCCCCAGGAACCCGTGAGCGACCGTACTCCCGTCTTCCGTAACATTCACATCTCCGGTGTGACGGTTAACGGTGTTCAGACTCCCATCAAGTTCGTCGGACTGGAGGAGGCGCCCATCACTGATATTGTGTTGCGTGACATTCAAATCAAAGATGGCAAGGAACCCAATATCTTCCAGGATTGCGAAGGCATCATTATGGATAATGTAATGGTTAACGGAGAAAAGGCAGCTTTGTAAACCACATAAGATAAAACTGTAGCAGCAACCTTCCCCAAGCAATAGGTGCGTATGCATGACGTCTGTAGAACGGTCGTGTGTAAAGAATCCGGTCATCCGGTTTCCGTGCGTATTGTTTGGGGAGGCTTGTATCTGTACTTGTCGGTGGTCTCTGCCGGGAATAGGAGCGAGAGCCCGTCCGTACAAACTTTTTTCAATATCATAGTTCCTTGCAAACGAAATCTTTGTAAATTTGCAAATCTTTTGACGAATGTATAAAAACTGAAGATATGAATATCTCTTATAACTGGCTAAAAGAGTATGTCAGTTTCGACTTGACTCCCGGTGAAGTGGCGGAGGCATTGACTTCTATCGGACTGGAAGTCGGAGCTGTGGAAGAAGTACAATCCATCAAAGGTGGACTTGAAGGTATCGTTATTGGTGAAGTACTCACCTGCGAGCCCCATCCCAATTCAGACCACATGCATATTACGACAGTCAATCTGGGCAACGGTGAACCCGTACAGATTGTATGTGGCGCTGCGAACGTTGCAGCCGGACAAAAAGTCGTGGTGGCAACATTGGGCACCAAGCTGTATGATGGCGATGAATGTTTCACAATTAAGAAATCCAAACTTCGCGGTGTGGAATCCCTTGGCATGATTTGTGCGGAGGATGAAATTGGTCTGGGTCCCAGCCATGAAGGCATTATGGTTCTCCCCGACAGTGCCATACCGGGAACACCTGCAAAGGACTATTTCAATATAAAGAGTGACTACGTTATCGAGGTAGATATCACTCCGAACCGTGCTGATGCTTGTTCTCATTATGGCGTGGCACGCGACTTATACGCCTATCTGGTTCAAGCGGGGAAAGAGACTTCATTGACCCGTCCTTCCGTAGAAGGATTCCATGTGGACAACCAGGAATTACCCATCGACATCGAAGTGACAGATTCTACGGCGTGTCCCCGTTATGCAGGTGTGACAGTAAAAGGCGTAACGGTAAAGGAAAGTCCGGCCTGGCTTCAGGACAAACTCCGTCTGATTGGTTTGCGTCCCATCAATAATGTGGTCGACGTGACCAACTATATCCTGCATGCTTATGGTCAACCGCTCCACTGCTTTGATGCTGATAAGATCAAAGGAGGTAAGGTGATTGTGAAGACCATGCCCCAAGGTACTCCGTTTGTAACTCTGGATGAGGTTGAGCGTAAACTTGATGCTCATGATTTGATGATATGCAACGCGGAAGAGCCGATGTGTATGGCTGGCGTATTCGGAGGACTGGATTCCGGCTCAACCGAAGCTACCAAAAACGTATTCCTGGAGAGTGCTTATTTCAATCCGACAACCGTACGTAAGACAGCGCGTCGTCATGGTCTGAATACGGACTCTTCCTTCCGCTTTGAGCGTGGCATTGATCCGAATGGTGTTATTTACTGCCTGAAACAGGCTGCGATGCTTATCCAGGAACTGGCGGGTGGAACCATCTCTATGGACATTAAGGATTTGTATCCTCAACCGATAGAAGACTTCACCGTCGAATTGGACTACCGCTATGTACATGACCTGGTCGGCAAGACGATTCCCGTAGAAGATATCAAACGAATCGTTACTGCCTTGGAGATGAAAATCGTGGCAGAGACACCGGAAGGCATTACCTTGAAGATACCGCCTTATCGTGTGGATGTACAGCGTCCGTGTGACGTCGTGGAAGATATTCTCCGCATTTACGGATATAATAATGTAGAGATTCCCTTGACCTTAAAGTCCAGTCTGACGACAAAAGGAGAAGTGGATAAATCCCAAAAGCTGCAGAATCTGGTGTCTGAACAGCTTGTCGGCTGCGGTTTTAACGAGATTCTGAATAACTCATTGACAAAGTCTGCCTATTACGATCATTTGGAAAGTTATCCCTCACAGCATCTGGTCATGTTGATGAATCCGCTCAGCAGTGACTTGAACTGCATGCGCCAGACTTTGCTGTTTGGAGGACTGGAAAGTATCCAGCACAATGCCAACCGTAAGAATGCGGACTTGAAATTCTTTGAGTTTGGCAATTGCTATCAGTTCGATGGTGAGAAGAAGAATGCAGAAAAGGCATTGGCACCTTATAGTGAAAGCTGTCATCTGGGTCTTTGGATAACCGGTAAGCGTGTGACTAACTCTTGGGCTCATCCGGAGGAGAACAGTTCCGTTTATGAACTGAAGGCATACGTATTAAATATCTTCACCCGTTTAGGGTTGAACCTGGGAGGACTGGTCTTCGGTAATCTGTCCAATGACATTTACTCGGCGGCTATCAGCATCCATACCAGAGGAGGTAAGTTGATTGCTACGTATGGTATCCTTACCCGGAAACTGCAGAAGGCATTTGATTTGGATAATGAAGTCTATTATGCCGATATCAATTGGAATGAGCTGATGAAGGCCGTAAAGAATGTGAAAGTCGGCTATACGGAAATCAGTAAGTTCCCTGCTGTAAAGCGTGACCTGGCATTGCTCATTGACAAGAACGTACAGTTCGTGGAAATTGAAAAGATTGCCTATGAAAGTGAGCGCAAGTTGCTGAAAGCCGTAGAGTTGTTTGATGTTTATGAGGGGAAGAACCTCGAAGCGGGAAAGAAGAGCTATGCAGTCAGCTTCCTGCTGCAAGATGAGAATGCGACACTCAACGACAAGCAGATTGATAAGATCATGCAGAAACTGATTACTAACTTGGAAAACAAGTTGGGAGCCAAGCTGAGATAACCTGGAAAAGATAATCAATAAAACTAATCTATAGATTCTAAAAACATTAATCCAATGGGAAGAGCGTTTGAATATAGAAAAGCTACAAAGCTGAAAAGATGGGGTCACATGGCCAAGACATTTACAAGACTCGGTAAACAAATTGCTATTGCAGTGAAAGCTGGAGGTCCTGAACCGGAGAACAATCCTACCCTGCGTTCAGTCATTGCTACCTGCAAGCGTGAAAACATGCCGAAGGACAATATCGAGCGTGCCATCAAGAATGCAATGGGCAAAGACCAGAGCGACTATAAAGGAATGACTTATGAAGGATATGGTCCTCACGGAGTTGCCATCTTTGTCGATACACTGACTGACAACACGACTCGTACTGTTGCCGACGTACGTTCCGTATTCAATAAGTTTGGCGGTAACCTGGGCACTACGGGATCATTGGCTTTCTTGTTTGACCATAAATGTGTCTTTACGTTCAAGAAGAAGGAGGGTATTGATATGGAAGAGTTGATACTCGACCTGATTGATTACAACGTGGAGGACGAATTTGATGAGGACCCGGAAGAAGGTACCATCACGATTTATGGTGACCCAAAGAGCTATGCAGCCATTCAAAAGCACTTGGAAGAATGCGGATTTGAGGATGTCGGTGGTGACTTTACCTATATTCCCAATGACTTGAAAGACGTAACTCCCGAGCAACGTGAGACAATCGATAAGATGATCGAACGTCTGGAAGAGTTCGACGATGTGCAGACTGTGTACACCAACATGAAACCGGCGGAGGAAGAATAAGTCAGTATCCCATTCCTTTCATGAAGATCCTGTATAAGACACAAGGAACTTGTAGCACCCACATTGACCTTTCGGTGGAAGACGGCTGTATTAAGGATGTCTGTTTCTGGGGTGGGTGCAATGGTAATCTGAAAGGTATATGCAGTTTGATACGAGGCATGAGAGTCGAAGATGTATTGGCTCGTTTGGAAGGAATAAAATGCGGGCATCGCACAACATCCTGTCCGGACCAATTATGCAAGGCTCTCCGTCAGATTACTAAGGACACTCAGTAAAAGTCCCTAAAAAGTGTAGAGGGCATGTGAAGAGGTTGTTTTCAATCCTTCATATGCCCTTTTTTATTTGGTGTTTACTAATCTCATCGCTTTGACAAAAGAGAATCTTTGAGAAGTCCATACAATATATAGTGGTTCATGCAAGAAAACCTGATATATACACTATATTTGGACAAAATATAAAAAGTATGGAGATGAAACATATCCTAGGCCTTGATTTAGGGACAAATAGTATTGGTTGGGCGGTTATCAGAGCCCATCAAGATGCTGACGGGCATACCACATTGCAAGATATCCTGGCTGCCGGAAGCCGGATTATTCCGATGGATGCCGCGACACTGACTGATTTTGACAAAGGTAATGCCAAGTCCGGGACAGCAGAGCGTACAAGTTTCAGAAGCATGCGTCGTCGTCGGGAACGGCAGCTGTTACGTCGCGAACGTTTGCATCGGGTGTTGATGCTGTTGGGATTCCTGCCGCAACACTATGCCAACGCATTGACGCGATATGGTGAGTTTGCAGACAACAGGGAATGCAAGTTGCCTTGGGTGAAAGATGAATCGGATGGGAAATATCATTTCCTTTTTCAGGACGCATTTCATGAAATGTGCGAAGACTTCCGTCAATCAGCTCCCCAATGGGTCGCCGACGGAAAGAAGGTGCCCTATGACTGGACCCTTTATTACCTACGCTGTAAAGCTTTGTCCCGTAAAATAAGCAAGGAGGAATTGGCTTGGATTCTGCTAAGTTTTAATCAAAAACGAGGATACTATCAGGCACGGGATGAAGAGGACGAAGTAACCACGAACAAGCTTGAAGAATATTATGTCGGAAAAGTGGTTCGTGTGGATGATACAGGCGAACGGAAAGGGAAAAATGTCTTCTATGACATAACGCTTGAAAACGGATGGGTATATCGGTATGCAGCCCGTATTTATCCCGACTGGGTGGGGCAAGTAAAGGAATTTATTGTTACGACAACGCTCAATCCGGATGGTACTCCTAAAACAGACAAGGCGGGCGAAGTGAAACGTTCCTTCCGTATGCCTAAAGATGATGACTGGACCTTGATAAAGAAAAAGACGGAGAGGGATATCGACCGTTCGCAAGAAACCATAGGGCAATATATCTATCATGCTTTATTAAAAGATCCATCACAGAAGATCAGAGGAAAGCTTATAGGCACGGTCGAACGTAAATATTATAAAGATGAACTGAGACGTATCTTGGATAGGCAGATTCAGTTCCATCCCGAGTTGCGGGACCGTGAATTGTATTATGCATGTTTGCAGGAGCTTTATCCCTCCAACGTGGCATTCCGGAATACATTGGTGAATCGTGATTTTACTTATTTATTTTTGGATGATATACTCTTTTATCAACGTCCCCTTAAAAGCAAGAAGTCACAGATCAGTGACTGTCCTTATGAAGAACACTTCTATACGGATAAGGAAACAGGAGAGCGTATATCGGTTCCTGTAAAATGTATCGCAGTCTCTCATCCTCTCTATCAGGAATACCGGTTGTGGCAGTTCATCCAGAACCTGCGTATCTATTGTAGAGAAGCACGTATCGATGGAAATTTGATGATTGACTGGGAAGTTACCAATGAATTGTTGCAGACGGAGGAGGACAAGACTGCATTGTTCGATTGGCTGAATGACAAAGAGAGTGTGAAACAGCCGGAGTTGGTCGCATTTCTACTGGGAGGCAAGGCTAATAAAAAACAAATCAAGGCTTACCGGTGGAACTATATGGATGACGACACAAAGGGATATCCTTGCAATGAGACACGTGCAAGTCTCTTGAAATATCTGAGAGAGGCTCAAACAGACTCGTCCTTCCTCACTCGTGAACGGGAAGAAGCTCTATGGCATATCCTGTACTCTATATCCGACAAGGGAGAATTAAAGAGCGCTTTGGGTAAATTTGCTGTCAAGCATGGATTGAATGAAAGGTTTGTAACTGTCTTCAGCAAATTTCCGCCTTTTAAAAAGGATTATGGAAGCTATTCGGCAAAAGCACTTAAGAAGCTGTTGCCATTGATGCGCATGGGCCATCATTGGCAGGAAGCTTCCTTTATTCCTTCTACCCGTCAGCGTATGGAGAAATTCATTAATGGGGAGTATGATGATTCGATTGATAAGCGCACTTATGAAAAATTAGAGAGTTTGACTGAGGTGTCACAATATCGTGGGCTCCCTGGCTGGTTGGCTTGCTATGTGGTTTATGACCGTTATTCAGAAGGGAGGGATATAGAAAGATGGACTTCTCCGTCTGACATCGATTCCTATTTGGCACAATTCAAGCAGCATTCGTTACACAATCCCATTGTGGAACGTGTGGTCTTGGAAACTCTACGTACCGTGAGGGATATTTGGAAACAGGTAGACCATATCGATGAAATACATATCGAGTTGGGACGTAATATGAAGCTTCCGGCAGACAAACGTCGGCAGATGACCGAACAGGCGTGGAAAAACGAACAGACGAACTTACGCATCAAAGCATTATTGCTGGAATTTGCCAGACCGGGGTATGACATAGAGAATGTACGTCCCTATTCGCCCTATCAGCAGGACCAGCTACGCATCTACGAAGAGGCTGTACTGGGTGCCAATGAATGCCCGGATGACATCAGTGCCATATTGAAGAAGTTCAATGGACTCAATCCGCCGACTTCTGCGGAAGTCTTACGCTACAAGTGCTGGTTGGAACAGAAATACCGTTCACCCTATACGGGACGTACAATTCCGTTGAGCAAACTGTTTACTTCCGCTTATGAAATAGAACATATTATCCCAAAGCAACGCTATTTCGATGACTCCTTTAGCAATAAAGTCATTTGTGAGTCGGAAGTGAATAAGAAGAAAGGTGCCATGTTGGGGTATGAATTTATTAAGTCGTATCATGGAGCTTCCATTACCTTGAATAGGGGAGGTACAGCTTCTATCTTTTCTGTAGAGGCTTATGAGAACTTCGTCAAGGAGCACTATGCTCATAATAGGGGCAAGATGAAAAAGCTGCTGATGGATGATGTCCCCGACTCATTTATTTCACGTCAGCTAAATGACAGTCGCTACATCAGCAAGCTTATGAAATCCATATTATCTAACTTGGTTCGTGAAGAGGGTGAGAAAGAAGCTATTTCCAAGAATCTGATTGTGTGTACAGGAGGTATCACCGATCGTCTGAAGAAAGATTGGGGAATTCATGACGTATGGAATGACATCATCTTTCCACGCTTTAAGCGTTTGGATGAAATGGATAGCTCGCATACATACATTACCTTGAATACGCACCGTCATCCTATTCCCTCCATGCCGTTGGAGTTTCAACGGGGCTTCAGCAAGAAACGGATCGATCACCGGCATCACGCCATGGATGCCATCGTGATAGCGTGTGCCACACGGAATATAGTCAATTATCTTAATAATGAATCTGCCCGGCATGATGCCAAGACCAGCCGGATGGATTTGCAAAGGTTGCTATGTACGGCAAATAGAAAATTGATAGACAAGCCTTGGAAGACTTTCACGCAAGATACCTGTAAAGTTTTGGAAGATATGATTGTCAGCTTTCAGAGAACTCTGCGAATCATCAATAAAACGAAGAACTATTACTTGCGGTTTGAAGATGGCAAGAAGCGAAGAGTCCTTCAGACGAAAGGTGATAATTGGGCTATACGCAAACCTCTCCATAAAGAGACTTTTTATGGGGAAATTAACTTGCGCCGGATTGAGACCCTTTCTCTAAACAAGGCATTGGAACGTATTCCTGATATTGTGGAAAGAGATTTAAGAAAGAAGTTAAGTGAATTGCTTAGCTTGGGTTATAATGCCAAACGGATAAAAGGCTATTTCGAGGAACACAAGGAGGAATGGTCGGATGTGAACTTGTCAAAAATAAAGGCATATTATTTTACGAAGCAGAAAAACAAACGTTATTTTGCAGCTCGGACGGAACTTGATACATCTTTCAATAAGGATAAGATAGAGAATAAGATTGCTGATACGGCAATTCAGAAAATTCTGTTGCAACACTTGGAGGCTTATGGTAACGATGCTGAACAGGCTTTTTCCCCTGAAGGGATTGATACCATGAACCGGAATATTCGACAGCTGAATGGCGGACGTTCGCATCAACCGATTTATAAGGTCAGAGTCTATGAAGAAGCCACGAAGTTTGCAGTCGGACGAAGGGGAAATAAGTCGACTAAGTTTGTCGAGGCGGCTAAAGGTACCAACTTGTTCTTTGCTATTTATGAAATATCTCAAGTAGATGGGAATGGCAATAGACAGACGTCACGAACTTTCAGCAGTATTCCACTTAATGTCGCTGTTGAACGGTTGAAACAAGGACTGCCTCCAGTTCCGGAAGATGAAGAAGGAAATGCTCCCAAGTACGTGCTTTCTCCCAATGACCTGGTTTATCTTCCGACGGAAAGGGAACTGAAGCGGCGTGAGATAGCTATGCCGATAGATAAGTCTCGTATTTATAAGATGGTGAGTTGTACGGGAAAAGACTGCTTCTTTATCCCTGCGAATACAGCAGTACCTATTGTAGACAGGTATGAGTACTCTTCTATGAACAAAATTGGACGTGCTCTTACCGGTGAAATGATTAAAGAAATATGCCTACCGCTAAAAATTGATCGGCTAGGGCAGATTATCGAAATATCTACCTTCTAAAATATAGCCTTATGATAAAGCGTACCCTTTATTTTAGTTCTCCGGCCTATTTAGGGAAATTTGCTGAATATCCCTGCCCAAAATGAGCGTTTTCGGAAACAACTTGAAGCTTCTTTGTCTTAAAAAAACAATTGTGGCAGCAAACGATTCAGGCAAAAATTGCGAATCAAACTGCTGCCTACTCTTGGCATCCATCATCATAATCGTTACAATGCATATTGTTTGGCTGATGATATTATGGAACCTTATCGTCCATATGTTGATAGGTTGGTCTTTCAAATGTCTGGACGATATGATATGAGTAAAGTAGAACTCACGAAAAGTCAAAAAGCGGAGTTGCTGTCTATCCCTACGTTTGATGTGCAAATATCTGGCAAGCGGAGTCCTTTGATGATAGCTGTGGGGTAGAGCAGCAATTGGAACTCTTCTAGAAACAATAAATCCCACCTCAGAGTGGGATTTATTGTTTTGAAACAGCCTTTTTTATTTTCCTAATAGAGCCTTTAACTTGTTTATATTCAGAGAATAACATATAATCTGCTGTCTCTGATGGCTCAAAGGTAGTAATTTAGAAGCAAATCACAACTGCTTGACGACCATGTCGTAATACACGACGGCTGTCTCTGATGGCTCAAAGGTAGTAATTTAGAAGCAAATCACAACTGCTCACCGTGCTGACGAGCTTCAGCAGCTGCTGTCTCTGATAGCTCAAAGGTAGTAATTTAGAAGCAAATCACAACAGTTGAACAGGGCGAAACGCTTGTTGATGGCTGTCTCTGATAGCTCAAAAGTACAATTAGAGTTCGGGAAGATAGAGTGGGCTCCGTTCCAGGGCGGCAGCCAACGCGGCAGAGGCGTCGTCACCATCCACCTGGTGACCGACTGAACAGAGGGCGGGCACGATGCAGCCTTCGACCTCAGCCATCGGTTCTATAAGGCTCTTGACGGACTGAGTGGAGAGAGCTTCAACGGACGTCGCTGTTGGAGACGAACACGAACCACAACCACAAGGAGATACTTGAGAGTATCGACAGCTATGTCGTGCGCTTCCTGTTGCGATAGGGCGCACGAGTTGCAATGATGAGGAAGGTGTGTCGTAATAAGTGATGCACCTTCTTTTTTCCGTCAATTACAAAAGAAAAGTTCGATATTTTAAAAAGAATTGGACAATGCCTATATCAAACTGTGAATTGATTATGAATCAATTTATGCTTATGTTTGAAAACAGAATCCAGATATAAGAAAAAACTTACAGCTGAATCCTGTTTCCATTTACACAAAATTTTGAACAGCGTCACACAGTAAGAATTTGGATGTGATTACTCTGCTTTTGCCGGAGTATAACGCTTGTTCAATCCGTCAATGACTTCCTGTGTGATATTCAGGGCTGGATCTGCATACAGCAGGTTATTGAAGCCGGCATTATTGATAATCAGATTATATCCTTTGGTCTTGTTGTATTCTTTCAGATAAGCATTGATGGAATCGCGCAATTGGATATTGTTCTTGTCGCTTTCCTGTTGGAGCTCTCCCATCAGACGCTGATGGAGTGCTTCGAGGTCCTGACGTTTCTTAATCAGACGGTTCTGCTCCTGTTGTGCTCTTTCCGGAGTGAATACATGATTTTGATATTTACGTTCAAAATCGCGCATTTCGTTGTCAAGGCTCTTCATTTTCTCTTTCAGGGTTACCTCTACATTCTCCTGCTTCTTTATCATAGCCTCATTCAGGTCCTTACAAAGATTGTAGTTGTTCAGCAAGCTGTCGATTTCAACATAGGCTATTTTTAAGTCAGATACGCTTCCCGCGGGAGTCGAGTTGTCGCTTGTCGTGTTGGCAGCTTTGTTCCCATCACATTGTGTAAAAGCAACCATGATGGCCAAAGCTGAAAGCCCACTCACGATAAAGTTTCTTTTTTTCATACTTATCTGTTTCTATACAGTTTATAAAACGATTATTCATTGCTGGATGCCGACGTGTGCAGGCTTTCGCGTATGCCGGGGCGGTTGAGTCTGGCTTCACGGTCCTGAGATTGCACACAGTGTACACCTCTTTTTCTCATTGCCGGATTGCCACTGACGTGTGTATTGGGAAATTTCCCGTTCTTTTTCACGATGATTTGCAAAGCCAGCAACGCGATGCAAATAGCAACTATTAACACGGATATGAGGATTGTTTCAAGCATTTCTTCTAAATTTGTGCTGCAAAGATATAGTTTTGCGCTCACTCTCACAGCTCTTTTTACTTAAAAAATGAGAGAGGGCTCGGAAAGGATATTTTGATTTAACCAAAATTAGTGGAGATAGACTAATTATACACGATAAAAAGGAGACTTTAACGATGGAACATCAAACGAAACTACAACCGGAATGTGTATTCCATTACTTTGCAGAGGTTTGTAAGATACCTCGTCCGTCAAAGAAAGAAGAGAAGATGATTGCTTTCCTGAAGGATTTCGGGGAAAAGCATGGGTTGGAAACAAAAGTCGATAAGGCTGGTAATGTGTTGATAAAGAAACCGGCTACTCCGGGGTTTGAGAACCGTAAAACGGTGATTCTCCAATCGCACATTGATATGGTGTGTGAGAAGAATAAGGAGACACGGCATGATTTTGAAAAGGATCCTATCGAAACTTACGTGGATGGAGAATGGTTGCGTGCCAAGGGGACTACTTTGGGAGCAGACAACGGCATTGGAGTAGCTACGGAACTGGCTATTCTGGCAGCCGATGATGTGAAGCATGGACCGATTGAATGCCTGTTTACCGTAGATGAAGAGACTGGATTGACTGGCGCTTTTGCATTGGAGAAAGGTTTCATGGACGGTGACATCCTGCTGAATCTTGACTCAGAAGACGAAGGTGAACTGTTTATTGGTTGTGCCGGTGGCGTACGTACATTGGTTGAGTTTGATTATCAACCCGTAACTGTTCCCGCTGATTTCTTTTGCTTCCGGCTGGCTGTTGAGGGGCTGACCGGTGGACATTCCGGAGATGACATCAATAAGATGCGTGCGAATGCCAACAAGCTGCTGGGTCGCTTCCTTTATCAGACTAACCGTAAGTATGATTTCTATTTGCTGGATATTGACGGTGGCAACCTCCACAATGCCATTCCACGTGAAGCCCATGCCCTTTGCGCCATACCGATGGAGCACAAGGAAGATATCCGGGTAGATTGGAATATTTTTGCAGCCGAAGTAGAGGAGGAATATGCCGCTACGGAGAAAAACATGAAATTCAAGTTGGATTCGGAGACTTATCATGCTGAGGCTATCGAGCGCCAGGTAGTGACAAGGTTCCTGGCAGCTGTGCAAGGAGTGTTCAATGGAGTCTTTGCCATGAGTCAGGATATTCCGGGACTGGTAGAAACATCTTCGAATCTGGCTTCCATCAAGGTGCGTGATCATAAAGTCATTGTGACGAGTAGTCAGCGCAGTTCCATTCTGTCAGCTCGCAAAAATGTGGCAGACAGCATTCAGTCCGTGTTTGAACTGGCTGGTGCGCGTGTAGATGTCGGTGAGGGATATCCGGGTTGGAAACCGAATACACAGTCCGAAATTCTCCAGATTGCCGTAGATACCTATAAGGAACTGTTTGGTGTAGAGCCAAAGGTGAAGGCAATCCATGCCGGATTGGAATGCGGCCTGTTCCTGGAGAAATATCCGTCTCTGGATATGGTTTCGTTCGGTCCGACTTTGAGAGGGGTACACTCACCTGATGAGCGGATGCTCATCCCGACGGTAGATAAGTTCTGGCGCCATCTGTTGGCTGTCCTCCAGCGTATCCCGCTCAAGGCATAAGGCATGAAACAGAATTTGTAAAGCGAGGGCATGATTTGTGAATAGTCACAAGGAGTGCCCTTGTTTTATGTCTGTCCGGTTACTCGTGATGATAAGGACCTCCGTTGAGAATATTCATGGCGCGATAAAGCTGTTCGACAAAGACCAGGCGTACCATCTGATGGGAGAAGGTCATCTTCGAGAGGGAAACTTTCTCATGAGCTGCCTGATAAACATCGGATGAAAAGCCGTAAGGACCACCGATAATGAATACCAGCCGTCTGTTGACCGTATTCAGCTTCCGTTCCATCCATGATGCGAACTCTACGGAGCGGAATTCCTTTCCACCCTCATCGAGTAATACGATGACATCACCCGGCTGGAGGGCTTTCAGGATGAGTTCGCCTTCTTTTTCTTTTTGTTGTTCCATGGAAAGCTTCTTGGTGTTTTTCAGTTCCGGAATTACTTCCATGTCAAACGATATATAGTGTTTGGTACGTTCTACATAGTCGTTAATGGCAGCAATGTAATGCTTTTCGACAGTCTTTCCTACGACCAATAATACGGTTTTCATCGGATTCTTCGGTTGGTTCAGGTTGCAAAGATAGGGCAATTGGTCCGGAATGTCAATATGAGTTGTCGTGCTTGTACCCGGACATGTAATCATCATGAAATGGGGCTCGTTGGTCATACCGCTGTATGACACGAGCCCCTTCCTTCTTAAATATAGAGAGAGTGTATGGTGCGTTATTGGATTGTCTTGTTGTTCAGGTAGCTTTGCAGTTCTTGTTTGTAGCTGTCCGAGATGGGGATGTATTCCTTTCCAAATACGATTCGTCCGCGGTCAATGAGGCGGATTTTACTTTTCTGCACGATGTAGGAACGATGTACACGTAAGAATCGGGAAGAGGGAAGATGCTCTTCTACCGATTTCAGGCTCATGAGGGATAAGATAGGACGAGGTTCATGCTCCAGGTAAATCTTTACGTAGTCTTTCAGTCCTTCGATGTAGAGAATGTCGTCCAGACGAATCTGTATGAGCTTGTAGTCGCTCTTCACGTAAATGAATTCATCGCCGTTATCCGTGTCTTCTCCATGTCCGTTTGCAGCATTCTGCGACGCCTCTTTCATCTCAAACCATGCCAATGCCTTGTTGGACGCTTCGAGAAACTCTTTGTAGCTGATAGGCTTCAGCAAGTAATCCAACGCATTGACCCGGTAGCTGTCCAGCGCATACTGGCTGAATGCCGTTGTGAAGATG
>ULPL01004352.1_pt1 | contig 14068 bp, 16 predicted proteins | sample 1953481 | NCBI WGS metagenome assembly ULPL01 (sample SAMEA4835628, study PRJEB28245) | human gut metagenome | biome: gut microbiome; material: fecal sample | place: Denmark | collected 2008 | reverse complement strand
AAGCTAAACAATCCCCCATATTCATCGGGTGAGCCCTGCGTACTCTCACGTACTCTGTGGCTACAGTAAATTTGGAAATCCGTTTTCTGTAGCCAAAACCGATGCTTTTGGGAGTACATGCGTACTCTGTGGCGATGTGTACCGAATAAACAAAAATTGCCACAACTCGCTGTGAGTGTGGCAATTAAGATAATCAAAAGTCGGTGAAAACTCTGTTCGGAGAACTTGCAGAGTACCTATGTGATCCGCATGGGGCTCGAACCCATGACCCCAACATTAAAAGTGTTGTGCTCTACCAGCTGAGCTAGCGGATCTACACCGATTGTAATCGAGTGCTATCTTACGAAAGCGAATGCAAAGGTAAGGAGTTTTTTTGAGACTGCCAAATTTTTCCTAGGTTTTTTACAAATTCATAGAACAAGCCCATCTATTGGCAAGCCCATCTATTTAACCTGAGTTCGACAATTTGGAATTAATCATCCCACGACAGTTACTACCATCGCAGATTCAGATAATAGTTATAAATATCATCGAATCTTGCATTAGTTACAGGACGATCCCCTACTCTCTGAAAATTCCAACTGTTTCTGTTAGACTATCATTCCCGGCTTTCACTCGTTGGGAACTATGCCTTATCAGAATCTTCTGACGAGGATACGTCACTACCCTTCTGCGATGGCGTCGCCGCCTTATCAACTGGCAACGGCGCTTCCTTTGTGACGTAGCGCTCCCAATAAGCGATGATAAGCGTAGTAAGTGGTAAGGCGACAATAAGTCCGATAAATCCAAGGATAGCACCCCAGACAGAAAGACTTAATAGAAGGATAGCTGGATTAAGTCCCATGGCCTTGCCCATAATCTTCGGCGTGACTACCATATCCGTGATCACCTGCACGACGCAAAACACCAAAACGGCAAGTCCGAAAATCACCCAGAAGTTCTGTCCCGTATCTGCTGCCTTTAGCATAGCCAGGAAAGCTGTCGGTATGAGGGCAAAGGTATGAAGATAAGGCACAAGGTCCATAATACCTATCAGGATGCCGAGACCGATAGCCATCGGGAAATCGATAATCGTGAAACCAATACAGAACATAATACCCAGACAGAGAGCCACCAATCCCTGACCTCGTACATAATTGTTCATCTCGCGCTCCACATCGTTGGCCAGATCCTGCCAGAAGGGACGTTGCTTCTTCGGAAATATGCGTACCCAGTTGTTCATGATCACCTCATAATCCATGAGAATGAAGAACATATAAAGCAGCGTGATCAGCGAAGCAACAATACTGATAATGATCGACGCTGTCTGACCGACAAAGTTAAACACCTTCGGCATAGCCGACTTCACTGCATCCGAGAAGTCCGGACTCTTCAAGAAATGATGTATCTGTGTCTGATTATCGATAAACCACTGTGAGAACAAAGCTGACAGGTCATTGGTATGTGCCGCATTATGCACCCAGTTTGACAAGATCTCCAACAACTTCTGGAACTGCGCTATCATCGGCGGAATGATCAGATAGATGATGAGCGAGATGACAGCAAGCACCAGCACTAACGTCAGGATGATTGAAACAGCCCGGACACGGATATGCAATTTTGTCTCCATGAACTTCACAATAGGATAAAGCAGGTAGGCAAAGAACATAGCTACAAAGAAAGGCAGCAATACACTGCTCAGTGCATTGACTATATAAAGCACCAGCAGCACCAGGGCGATGGTACCTGACCATCGGATAAACCTGTCAAATGTGATTTCTTTACGCATCTTCAAAGATATTTTTAGATAAGGCATTACGCCTGTCCTCTTCCACAGCCTTCTGATAGCACTCACGGCAAAGAGGCTCATACTCCATCTTCTCACCGAGCATCACCTGCTGATCATTGCGCACAAGGCGATGGGAAGCATAGGCAAGGGCACCGCAACGCACACAGATGGCATGCACTTTCGTCACTTCATCGGCAACGGCCAGCAGAGCCGGAATAGGGCCGAAAGGTACGCCTCGAAAATCCATGTCGAGCCCGGCCACTATGACGCGCACGCCACGATAGGCAAGCCGGTTGCACACCTCCATCAGGTCATTGTCGAGAAACTGGGCCTCATCAATACCCACTACATCGTAGCCGGCTGCCAGCCTCAATATCTCCTGCGAACTCGCCACCGTCGTACAATGAATGGCATTATGATCATGACTCACCACATCCACCTCACTATAGCGGGTATCCATGGCGGGCTTGAAAATCTCTACGTTCTGGCGGGCTATCTTTGCCCGTTTCATACGGCGGATTAGTTCTTCCGTCTTACCGGAGAACATCGATCCGCAGACCACCTCTATTCTTCCGGGACGGTGGCTTTCCCCTGCCTGAGTTTCTATCATAACGGTGCAAAGATAAACAGAAAAATAGAGAATGCCCCTATTCCTACAATATTATTTTGTCGCCAATGCTCTACTCTCACGCAAGCAAACAATCTATCACATTGTATTCCGTATCCTATCAACATAATCTCCACTCCGTCATTATTATCCTAAAACAAGCATCAGACGCTATATTCATTTCTGACTTGCAAATCCGAACAATAAACTACAAGAACTCCTATCACTGCCATAACATAAAATTGATGAGGGGGTAGCAAAACTCATTTTCTGAAAAGATGAACTGATAATTTGAAATTTGAGTACCCTAAAAGACTAAATAAAGGATCGTATCAAGCTCTGTATTGGATAATGATACGACTCATTTTATGTATTATAACACGAGAGTAGTCATTTTAGTTTTGACACACCCTCCTGCGCCCCCTTACAAGACGAAAAAAGGCCATCAAAAAACAAGGGCAAGACTGAGATGTCCTGCCCTTATATCTTATTAATAATTATTCATTCACATCTGAACGCAGCCACACCTGCATCACATCACCGCCCCGATGTCCCCATGCGTAATAGGGAATGAGTGTCAGTGTAGTAGGCTTCACTGCGAGCGTTCCGTCAGCATTGCGTGTCAGTGCATCGGCTGTCGTCGTGAGTGCCGTCACACCAAATGACTTTCCGTCAGCCTCTGTATTAACGATCTGCTTGTCGGCCTCTACTTCAAACTGAGCATCCGGACGGAGATAAGTGGCTGGGATATCAGCTGCATTATCAACCTTCTCCGCGCAGTAGACCAGCGGCCCACGCTCTACGGCCAGACGGCCACGATCATCGGCTACCCGGTCATTAGCTTTCACCAGACGGGCCGGCATATCGAGATGTACACGGATCACATCACCTTTCCTCACATTGCTAAGTGCTACATAACCACCATTGACCAGCTCGCTTTCAACTGCTTTTCCATTAACGGTCACAAACCATTTGCCGTCAGCCTTCGTCGCATACTGATAAAGGTCACCGGGCGCCACTTCTCCACGAGCCCATCCAGGAATACGGACAAGCAGCTGCAGACCGTCAACCTTACAGGTCTTCACAGTAATGGCGATATCACCATCCCAAGGATAGTTGGTCTTTTGTTCCAACACCACTTTCTTGCCATTGACATCAACCGTCGCCGTGTTAGCTGCATAGAGATTGACAAAGAGACGGTTATCCTTCACCGCATACAAATAACCAGGCAAAGACGGAATGAAGCGACTGATGTTAGAGGGGCAACAGGCACATCCGAACCAAGGCTGGCGGGTGATCGTATAATCGGCATTAAACCGATATTTGCCATCGCAGGCCAGTGGATTGGGATAGAAGAAGCGACCGCCATCCATACTCATGCCATCAATCACGCCATTGTACAGCGTACGCTCCAACACATCAATATATTTAGCATCGCCATGCAACAGGAACATACGCTCATTAAGATAGCACTGCGCAATAGCAGCGCACGTCTCATTGTAAGCGGTAAGGTTGGGCAATTCATAATCAGCACCATAGGCCTCACCATCATGGCGGGCACCAACACCACCTGTAAGGTACATCTTCTTGGTGACTATATTCTGCCAGATACGGTCGATGGCATGGATATAAGCCGTATCGCCTGTCAAAGCCGCTACATCTGCAATACCAGCATACATATAGCCGGCACGAACAGCGTGTCCCCAAGCCTCGCTCTGTTCAAGAATGGGCTTGTCACTCTGCGAATAGGAACTGCGAATTTTCGTTTTCCCCCGATAGTCAAGCAAGAACTTAGCCTCATCGAGATACTTCTTCTCGCCTGTTACGAGATAGAGCTTGGCCAGCGCCATCTCTGCAATCTGATGTCCAGGCACCACCGTCGCCTGATCTTTTCCAGGACCTACCTCTTTCACCACACAATCGGCATAACGGCAGGCAATATCGAGGAACTTACGCGACCCTGTGGCACGATAGTGGGCACAAGCTGCCTCGACCATGTGACCCAGATTGTAAAGCTCATGTGAACCATTCTCCTCCTGAGACCAGCGCGTGGCCCCCGACCAGGGATGTGGCTTCTTAGGATTGATCGTACGTGCGGTATAGAGATAGCCGTCAGGCTCCTGCGCAGCGGCTACGACATCAAGCACGCTATCGATATATTGTTTCAACTGCTTATCAGGATAAGTCTGAAGGAGAAACGAGGCACCCTCTATCGTCTTATACACATCTGTATCATCAAAAGGGAAACCCATAAACGAGCCTACGTCATAGGCATCGCTAGGATGAGCGGCTTTCACAAAATTCTCGTAGCGACCCTCGGACTTACATTTACTAAAAGCAAGAGGAATAGTCACCTCTCTGCATGCCTTCAGACGTTGTCCCCAGAAAGAGGCGGGGGTGATCTTCACACTGGTAAAATCGACCTGTGTGAAAGGATAACCATTGCTCAGCTGACCTTTTGGACTTTTCTCTCCTTTGGCATCAGCCGGAGCTACAACAAGCAGCATACCGGCGACAAGGATTACAGATTTTACTGTTGGCTTGCCCAGTCTCGAAAGAACTGCATTTTTTGATTTGATAATAGACATCTTTCGTATAGTTTTTAAGTGATATAATTGTTTCACAGCTTGTTTGTTGCAAAGATAAGTCGTTTTCTATAAATAAGCAAACACTCTCTTATATTTTTGTTGTATTTTAGCCACCCAATCCTTTTCGTAGTTACAATAGAAGAAATCCCATCACTCGCACCTTTCACATTGATAATGCGATCTTCCCAAAGCGACATATCATACGTTTTTCCGAAAAAAGCACTATCTTTGCCGTTATGAAAAGCCAAACCAAATATCTCAAGACAAATATAGACACCTGTAGTGCTGTATATCCTAGCTGCCCGATTAGGAATATACTGGCCAGAGTAAGCGACAAATGGTCGATGTTGGTACTGCATGCCCTATCACAGAAGTCACCAATGCGTTTTACCGAACTGCGCAATGCCATAGGCGATGCCACTCCCAAGATGCTGTCAGCCTCACTGAAGACACTCGAAGAAGACGGCATCGTATGTCGCACAGCCTACCCGGAAATACCACCAAGGGTAGAATATACACTCACTGCACGTGGCACGGAGATGCTTGAGGCTATGCAGCCACTCACCGATTGGGCCATCAGAAACATGGAAGCCATACTCCGTGACCGTGCAGCAAGACAGCAGAGGACTACCGACATTCCTTAATAATACATAAACACAAATGACATAATCTGCTGATAATCAATAATAGTTTCCTTACAGGTACTTTGTTTCGAAAATGTAACGTCTTGTACGGCTGCACAACTTTAAGTAATTTTGCAACCGTAAACAGATGACCTATTTCATTTCTAACAAAATCATTATGGAAAAATATCAGAAACTATCAGTCAGCAACGCTCCCAGAACCGAACTGCACGATCAATTGGGACTCACCGGTGCAGAAATTTCTATTAATAATATGCCTGCCGGTGCATCGGTGCCATTCGTCCACAGCCATAAGCAGAATGAAGAGATCTATGGTATCCTGAGCGGCAAAGCCATGATGACACTTGACGGTGAGCCAGTAGAGCTGAACGCAGGCGACTGGCTGCGTGTAGCCCCGAGCGTGAAAAGACAATTGGCAGCTGCCTCCGACAGTGCTGTAAGCTACCTCTGCATACAGGTGAAAGAAGGATCGCTGGAACAAATGACAGCTACCGATGCCGTAATGTAACCCCGACAGAATTACTAAAGAACATCCGGAAGTCATTTCTATACGATAACACTTCCGGATGCTTCTATTTTTCTTAGCGCGCCATTTTTTCTCGTCCTCTCTAATCTAAACGGATTCCGACTAGTCTATTCTTAGTCGATATACACTAAACACTAGTAAATAAAGACCGTAATAGCAGTAAACAAACATATATCTACAAATGCGAAAAGTCGGTTATGATAGAAAAACACGCTTTAAAACAAAAAAATCAAGAAATTATTTGGGGATCAAAATAATATTCGTAATTTTGCGAACAGATAACAAGCAAAGACAAGGATGGAGAAAAAAAAGTATTCAGAAGATCAGGAGCGACTTGCCCGTTTTGCCAAGGCCATGGGCCATCCGGCGCGCATAGCCATACTCCAATTTCTCGCTTCACAGAAATGCTGCTTCTTTGGCGATATCCACGAAGAGCTTCCTATCGCAAAAGCTACGGTATCCCAACATCTGAAAGAACTCAAGGATGCCGGACTTATCCAAGGAGAGATAGAAACACCCAAAGTGAGATATTGCATCAACAAAGACAACTGGGAGACGGCAAAAAGAATGTTTGCCGATTTCCTCGGGCAACCGATCTGCAAGAAAGAGAGCTGCTGCAAGTAAGCTCTTTTTTTAATAAGGAATATGTTCGTTGTTTTGCGAATAACTAATATATTAATATATACGTAAATGAAAAAGATCTTATTCTTATTCATTGTATGTCTCGTATTCGTCTCTTGCAACACGAATGCTAGAAACGGATCCGACATGCAAACCCGAACAGAAGCTGCCGTTAAGGATCATATAGAAATATTGTACTTTCACGGCAAACAACGTTGCACTACCTGTATGGCTATTGAGAGAAACACCAAAGATGCATTGATGAAAAACTTTGCAAAACAAATAAAGAATGGCAAAGTAGTATTCAAAGTAATAGACATCAGTAAAAAAGAAAATGAAAAAATAGCCGAACAATACGAAGTCACCTGGTCATCCCTGTTCATTGTCAGATATAAAAAGGGACAGGAGACTCGCAAAAATATGACAGAGTTCGCATTCAGTAATGCCAACAGATCACCGGAGGCCTTCAAGGCAGAAGTCGTCAAGACCATCAAAATGATGCTTAAATAAGACTATGGATTGGTTACAGGCACTACTGGATAATAGTTCCACACCCGTTCTGACAGCATTCCTGCTCGGGCTGCTGACCGCTCTCTCCCCCTGCCCTATGGCTACAAATATCGCTGCCATAGGATTTATCAGCAAGGATATCGAAGATCGTAAACGCATCTTCCGCAACGGACTGCTCTACACTGTAGGACGTGTCCTATCATACACCCTGCTCGGGGTCGTACTGATTATGATTTTGAAGGAAGGCTCCAGTATGTTCGGCATACAAAAAATCATCGGCACATGGGGCGAGCTACTATTGGGTCCGCTTCTGATCGTCATCGGGTTGTTCATGCTTTTCGGCCACAAACTGAACCTTCCTGGATTCGGATTCAGTGGAAGTGCGGAGGGACTTGCCGCAAAAGGCGGTTGGGGCGCCTTGCTGATAGGAGTGCTCTTTGCATTGGCATTCTGTCCGACCAGCGGTGTATTCTATTTCGGCATGCTTATACCCATGTCGGCAACAGCCAGCGCAGGTTGTCTACTACCCATCGTGTTCGCTATAGCCACAGCCATACCCGTTCTCGCTGTTGCATGGGTTCTCGCTTTCAGTGTACAGCAAATAGGCAACTTTTACGGAAAAATGCAAAAGGTAAGAAAATGGATGAACCTCATTGTCGGAGGGGCATTCGTCATCATCGGAATATATTATTGTGGAATGATGTATCTATAAAAAATATAAAATCAACAAGTAACATAAATTTTACAGACATGGAAATTAAAGTATTAGGACCGGGTTGTGCCAAATGCAAATCAACCTACAATGTGATTGAGAAGGTGGTCAAAGAGAATCATCTCGACGTGAAACTGACTAAGGTGGAAGACATTATGGAAATGATGAATTATAACATCATGACCACACCGGCTGTTGTCGTCGACGAAGTTGTGAAAATGAAAGGAAAGGTGCCGACCGAAAATGAGGTGAAGCAACTCCTGGGCATCTGACAGAACTAGCCTGTCAGGCATAAAGCGGCAGAAACACCCGACACAACATCTGCCGCTTTCATTATAAAATCAATGTTCGTATTTAGACGAATTAAATTTCAATAGAGACATGATACAAAATTTTGCCGATTGGCTTGTCTATGGAGTTTTCGGACTGAGTGCTGACACGCCTCTGGGATCGGCCGTCAACTTCTTCTTCTATGATACGATAAAGATCCTTATACTGCTGTTTTTCATCAGTGTATTGATGGGTATCGTCAACGCCTATTTTCCGATAGAGCGTCTGCGTAACTATCTCGTAACACACAAGATGTACGGACTGCAATATCTGTTGGCCTCACTGTTCGGAGCCATCACCCCGTTTTGTTCCTGCTCCTCCATCCCACTGTTTATCGGTTTCGTAAAGGGTGGTATTCCTTTGGGCGTCACTTTTGCCTTCCTGATCACATCACCGTTGGTAAATGAGGTAGCCGTAGCCATGTTCCTCGGCTCGTTCGGCCTGAAGGTAACACTCATCTACGTCATCAGCGGTATTCTGCTAGGTGTAATAGGAGGATTCGTACTCGGCCGAATGCGACTGGCACCTTATCTGAGCGACTGGGTGAGACAAATACAGGCCCAATCGTCAGCCCAAGCCGATGAATGGGAAAAAGATCAGACTTCTTTCTTCAATCGACTTCCGACCATTGTCCGTGATGCTTGGAAGATCGTCCGTGGCGTGCTCATCTATATCCTGGTCGGTATTGGCATCGGCGCATTCATGCATGGTTTCGTGCCGGAAGGATTTTTCCAGCAGTATATGTCAAAAGACAACTGGTTCGCAGTACCTCTGTCCGTTATACTTGCCGTACCGATGTATGCCAATGCCGCAGGTATCGTACCTGTTATTGAGGTATTCGTAGCAAAAGGAATTCCTATCGGAACAGCAATTGCCTTTATGATGGCCGTCGTAGGCCTGTCATTGCCGGAAGCAACACTGCTGAAAAAAGTAATGACATGGAGACTGATCGGTATATTCTTCGGAACAGTCGCGTTCTTTATCATTCTGTCTGGCTATCTGTTTAATTATATACTGTAAAAGACTAATGATTAGAAAGCAACTGAAGAAATGGTGGCCTGCGATCATGCTGACCGCCATTTCTCTCCAGCCTGCTGCTGCACAGAATGTTGAAAAAACTTTCTCTGGGAAACCCATTCTCACTCTTTTTGCCAACTATAAGGCCGGACTTGGACATAAGAATAAAAACAGCGGATTCAATATCGACCGTGCGTTTGTCGGCTATGAAGCATTCTTTGCCAAAGGCTTCTCCGCAAAAATTCTCATGAATGTGGAAACTGTAGCTGACGAAAACGGAAATACAAAATTCAACGGATATTTGAAGAACGCACAGATAGACTGGAAAGGATACGGATTCTTTGTGTCTGCCGGACTGGTAAATCTGAAACAGTTTTCTGAACAGGAGAATTTTTGGGGACACAGATATATATTCAAGTCTTTTCAGGAAGAATACGGCATAGCTTTCTGTGAGGATATAGGTATTGTGGCTGGCTATGAGTTCTCACCGGTTGTATCGGCTGATCTGGCATTGACAAATGGTGAAGGAAGGAAATTCAAGAACATGGACAACAAGTACAAGTATGGAGCCGGCATCACATTGAAACCGGCAAAAGGGTTCATGTTCAGGATATATGGTGATATCTACAATACCCCGGAATATATGAAGACAAATGCGGACCATAAGAAGGACCAGTATTCGGTAGCTGCCTTTGCCGGGTACAGCAATAGCCGATTTTCACTTGGTGCCGAATACAACCGGGCATTCAACTATAAGTTCACTCCTGGTACGGATGTCAACGGATACTCAGTTTATACGACCGTAAATATAGCGCCTAAAATGCACTTATTCGGACGTTTTGACCTTCTCGATGCAACGGATGATAATACGAAGAATGTCAATGGAGGACATACCGTCATCGGAGGTTTTGAGTATGTACCTATCAGACAAGTAAGAATTTCACCGAACTACCAGAGCTGGAAAGCCAGAAATGGCAGACGTGAGAATTATCTTCTCCTGAGCGTGGAATGTAAGATATAATGAGAATGTTTATGAAACACGTTTTAATGTCAGTTGCACTACTGTTACTGATCTCCGGTTGCAAACTGGGAAGTAAGAAAGACAAGGAAGATGTCTGTGAAACGGACATGGCAAAGACAGAGCAGTTAAAAGCAAATGCGTCTGTAGTCAATATACCAGACAGCATACGACTTTATTACAGCTATCCATTATCAGACGGAACTGATTATAGCTATACTTTCTTGGAGTTTGGAGCCATAGGCTGCGCACCCTGCAAGAAAATGGAAAAAGAAATGCAAACCATACGGGAAGAAATGGCTGAGAAAGTAAACGTACGGTTTCTCAACCTCACAAAGAAATGGAACAGACCATGGGCCGACTATTTTGACATACAGACCATACCGACACAGATCATACTCGATCACCACGGAAAGGAGATCTACCGGCATATCGGATATATACCGGCAGACGAACTAAAGAAAGTCTTCAAATAAAAACAGTATATAGATTTAATCGCATACAAATGAAAATACTGATTATTTGTACAGGAAACAGTTGCCGTAGCCAGATGGCACATGGTTTTTTACAGTCATTCGACAAGAATATAGAAGTATATTCCGCCGGTACTGAACCGGCTGCACAAGTCAATGCAAAGGCTGTTGAAGTGATGAAAGAAGTAGGAATTGACATCAGTTCCCACGTACCAACATCTATCAGCACGTACCTCGACCAGAAATGGGACTATGTGATCACTGTTTGCGGAGCAGTCAATGAAAGTTGTCCCACATTCACCGGTAAGGTAGGCAAGCATATGCACATCGGTTTTGACGATCCTTCATGCGCAACTGGTACACCAGAGTTCATCGATTCGGAGTTTCGCCGTGTGCGCAACGAGATTAGGGATGTCTTCGCCCGTTTCTACATCACTGAAATTAGGGAGAAGATATAATCTGCCACATTTCTGTGGCAACAACTGTGAGGCACAGTACAAATTATAAACAGATATATCAAAACGACAATTTCAAAAATAAGATATGAGTAAGAAATGGTTTCCTCTCATTGATGAGGACAAATGCATCCGATGTCTTGCCTGCTACAACAAATGCAAGCATGGGGTTTTTGACGTTGAAAACGGACGGCCGGTGGTCGTGTACAGAGAAGGATGTATTGACGGATGCCACGGATGCGGTAACCTGTGTCCGCAAGGTGCAATCATTTATTCTGGAGAATATGAGCAATACATCAAATGCAGCTGCAATTGTGGAAAATAATAAATGAACGGGAAAGAGATGTATCCGGCTGATGTTTACCGGACACATCTCTTTCCCCTATTATTATAACCCTTAAAACTGTAAACGCTAAACGAAGACACATAGAGAGAAATCCGTTGATTGACAATCAATACCTTAAAAGATTACAGGGAAACACAGAAGACAGGGGAAAATATCACTCTGGATTACCGGGCAGGCAAAAAAGGTTATCCTCCACATAAGAAATATTATAATTATTCGCTACCTTTGTGACACAATCTGAGGCATGCCGTTTCTACGACACCATACGCCCATCAACTCAATCAATAATGGAATCCATAAAGAATATTTTCAGAATAGGTATCGGTCCCTCGTCCAGTCACACGATGGGGCCACATCGCGCTGCGACGATCTTCGTCCAGCGTCATCCCGAGGCTGCTTCATTTGAAGTGACACTCTACGGCAGCCTTGCTGCTACGGGCAAGGGCCACGGCACCGACCGGGCCATCACCAGTATCCTCTCACAAGTTGCGCCTGTAGAGGTAGTGTGGAAACCGAAGGTATTCCTCCCTTTCCATCCCAACGGCATGAAGTTCATCGCAAAGAACAAACAAGGCGACGTGCTCGAGTCTTGGACCGTCTATTCGGTTGGTGGCGGTGCACTCTCTGAAGGTAAGCCGGGTAAGGAAGACGCATTCTATTCCAAGCCAGTCTACGATCTTGATACTCTAACCGACATCCAAAAATGGTGCGAGAAATACGGACGTGGTTACTGGGAATATGTAAAGGAATGTGAGGACAATGACATCTGGGACTATCTACACGAAGTATGGAAAGTGATGCAGCAAAGCGTTAAAAACGGCATCGAACATGAAGGCGCACTTCCCGGACCACTCAACCTCGCCCGTAAGGCCCCTACCTATTACATCAAGGCATTGGCCTATAAGCAAAATTTGCAGAGCCGCGGACGCGTCTATGCTTATGCGCTGGCTGTAAGCGAGGAAAATGCTGCCGGAGGTACCATCGTCACAGCCCCCACATGTGGCTCCTGCGGCGTCGTCCCCGGTGTGCTCGTCCATCTCTACGAAGGACACAACATCACAGAGACACGCATCCTACACGCCCTAGCCACAGCCGGACTCTTCGGCAACATCGTAAAACACAACGCTTCTATCTCTGGAGCAGAAGTAGGCTGTCAGGGAGAAGTGGGTGTGGCTTGTGCCATGGCTGCCGCTGCCTCATGCCAGATTTTCGGAGGCATGCCTTCACAAATAGAGTATGCAGCTGAGATGGGACTGGAGCATCACCTCGGCATGACCTGTGATCCCGTATGCGGGCTGGTGCAGATCCCCTGTATCGAGCGCAATGCCTTCGCAGCCTGCCGTGCCCTCGACGCTCAACTCTATGCCACCTTCTCCGACGGACAGCACCGCGTGAGCTTCGACCATGTCGTGGCAGCAATGAAAAAGACCGGCCATGACTTACCGTCACTTTATAAGGAAACCTCCGAGGGCGGACTAGCCGTCGAATTGAAAGATTACTGACTGAAAGGAATTCCAAACCCCTCTCGACGTTCTGTTTCATAAACAACAGGATGACCATAAACAGAATATCCGCCGGCAACAAGCCTCAGCTTGCCACCAGCGGATATTGTATTCTACAGATTAGTACAAGACTTTCCACACTAAACACAACTGCGTTTAAACCCAAATCGGTCATTAGAAAAATATGCCTTCTTTTTGTCATATTTTTGCTATTTCTACAGCAAAAAACAAACGCAATACAATATAATTAGTCGTCCCTTAAAAAGGTACTTATTTACTGGTATTCAGTAATTTAATTTATAAAAGTCTTTGATAAATCTGCAAGTTTTCTTACCTTTAGGCTGAGAAACTTGCAGATTTTATGATTAAAAATACAAATAGCAGCCCCTCCTTATTCAGCAACCTGTCTGACATGCTGAACCAGTCACACCCGCTCTACCGGTTGGCCGACAAAATAGACCGGGGAAAATTTGAGACGGCCTTTCAATCTTTGTATTGTCAGGACAACGGCCGTCCCGGCAAGCCGATCCGTCTGATGTGCGGTTTACTCATTCTGAAACACCTTCGTAATCTGTCAGACGAGTCTTTGGTGGAACAATGGAGCGAGAACGCTTATTATCAGTATTTCTGTGGCATGCAGGAGTTCACTCCGTCTGTCCCGTGTGCCTCTTCAGAACTTGTCCATTTCCGCAAGCGTATCGGTGAGGAGGGAATTGAACTGAGCTTTTAGGAAAGCATTTGTGTGAATAACGGCTCACCCGATGAATATGGAGGATTGTTTAGATTGAACCCGAAAAGGACATCCTATCCTTACAAGACCGAACGACAAGTCTGGAATGACACGGAAGCCGTGCACATCCGCACAGCTTCAACGTGTTCTAAAAAATAAGAAATATTCTTGACACGACAAAAAACGCTTCGGCCTCTTGTGTCTTTATCATCCGTCTGTTG
>ULPL01039059.1_pt1 | contig 14226 bp, 12 predicted proteins | sample 1953481 | NCBI WGS metagenome assembly ULPL01 (sample SAMEA4835628, study PRJEB28245) | human gut metagenome | biome: gut microbiome; material: fecal sample | place: Denmark | collected 2008 | reverse complement strand
GTTGGTAGAGCACCTGACTCTTAATCAGGGTGTCCGGAGTTCGAGTCTCCGATGGTGTACCACCTGATTTAAACATGGCCCGTTGGTCAAGTGGCCTAAGACTCCGGCCTCTCACGCCGGCAACAGCGGTTCGAATCCGCTACGGGTCACCAGAGTGTATAACGGGGCAACCTGTTTATATAAATCCCACTTTTGTGGGCTAAATAGTTATAAATCAGTTTTTGCTGATTTAGTCGGTGTTTATTACGATGAGGGTCCACCCGTTCCCATTCCGAACACGGTAGTTAAGCTCATTCGTGCCGAAAATACTTGGCTGGAAGCGGCCCGGGAAAATAGGTCGATGCCGACATAAATAACCGATTAAGCTTTGCTTAGTCGGTTTCAATATTCCTCCATAGCTCAGTCGGTAGAGCACGCGGCTGTTAACCGCGGTGTCGTTGGTTCGAGTCCAACTGGGGGAGCCAAAAATAGAGACGTTCTTTTGAACGTCTTTATTTTTTTCTTTCAAATTGAATTCGGTCAATGACAGCTTGTACAAACATTAGAAATGAAAAAACGGTGAGGTATGAAACTGAGCTTAAGTAAATAAACAAAATTTTCCGCCGGTTGTTCCGGACTCGTTCGCACTTTTAGGCTTTGCAGAAATCGATAAAAATGACGATATGGGATTGCTGTAGATGTTAGAGAGTATCGGAAGCAAAAGCCGTATTTTTTTAATTGCAGAGAGATTTCTAAAAAGATACAATAATTTGGTTACGCTATCTCGTCGCACAGTCACGTGAACAGCACCGAGCTTTATGCGGAGTGTTTTTTCATATAACCGCTTATATATTTTGACACCCTATTTTATTCAGCGGTAGGGGATCAAATTTTAGGGCAAATCAGGGTTGATTTGCCCATTTTATATATTTCTTCCATTAACTGTATTTTTATGCTAAAATATCCGTATAGTTGTAATATTTTCGGCTCGCAATATTAGAGTATAAATTGAGGTGTGTTTATGAGAAGAGATAAAACGGCAACATATGTATTTTCGTCATTTGTTGTGGCAGGTGCACTGTTTTTTATTATCGGCTGCGTTATGGGTTTCAGGTCGCTTAACCGCAAAAATATGACTGCTGCCGAGGCTGAAATTATCAGGATAACGACCGAGAGAGGCGCCGATGATGAGACAAACCATCGAGTCTATATCGCATTTGATGTTGACGGTGAAGAGCATATTACCGAAATAGGTACTTATATGAGCTCGTATTGTGTCGGAAAGATAATTAAGATTTACTATGACAACGATAACCCCGACAGAGTTGCTGTCGGCGACGATTACGGAATATCAATATTTATAAGTGCTTTCGGCTTTATATTTATTGCGGTAGGCGGCTTAAGCCTTATAAAAGAACACCGTGCTTATAAGCGGTATCTTAAAAATTTAAGGACGGTTTACGCGACGTACACCGAAGTAAGCGTAAATGAAAATTATTCTGTCAACGGTCACAATCCGTACGTCGTGCTCTGTGAATGGACCGATCCCGTAGACGGAAAGGTTTACGGTTTTGTAAGTCCTAATCTCTGGTTTGACCCTACGGATTTAATTGCCCGCAGAAATATTACATCATTTCCCGTGCAGATAGATTCGGAGGACCCGTCCTATTATTATGTCGATATAAGCTGTCTGCAAAATCGCACCGACGAATAATGCGGCAGACGCAATAAATTCAATTTCAGTATAGAAAGAAGTATAGCCTATGGATATTATGGAATTATTAAAGACAAGGCGTACATACCGCAGATTCAAGCAGGACCCCGTGCCCGACAGCGTGGTAGAGGATATTTTGACTGCTGCACGCTACGCTTCAAGTGCGGCGAATAAACAGCCTCTGAGTTTCGTCGTGGTAAAATCTCCCGAAATGGTTAAAAAGACCTTTTCGTATACAAGATGGGCCGGCTATTTGCCGCCTGAGGTGGGACAGCCAAAAGAAGGAGAAGAGCCGACGCTGTTTATAGGAGTGGTTGAAAACCTCGATATAAATAAAAACTGCGATACGGACGCGGGACTTGCCATTTCCAATATGACGCTTGCGGCGTGGGATAAGGGCGTCGGAAGTTGTGTTATAGGCGCCTGTAACAAGGTAAAGCTGTCTGAGCTTTTCGGACTCACGGAAAATCAAACGCTCCATACTGTGGTCGCATTCGGTTATCCTACACATAAAAGCAAAATAAAAGACATAAATGACGAAGACGTGAAGTACTCCATCGACGGTAACGGCGATTACGTTGTCCCGAAACGAAAAACCGAAGATGTAACAAAATATTTGTGATTTAGGTCGCATATACGGCTTGATACGCAGTATATACAAAACGGGAGGTGAAAATTTTTCACCTCCCGTTTTTTGCTTTCAGCAATTGCCCTTGTTTTTTATACCGCGCATAATATGCGTAAATATCGGCGAGACTGCACTCTCGTAAGTCTTTCCGCCGAGAAGAAGCTCCGTAACTTTGATTTCTCCGAGTCTTTCCTTGGGAATGGTATAGGGATTTTCGGAGAGAATTGCCATATCGGCGATTTTTCCCGTTTCCAGAGAACCGCGGTCCTTTTCGTCAAATGTGGCGAGGTACCCGTTGTAGGTGCACATTCGCAGGGCGTCTTTTACGGACAACGCTTCTTCGGCGCAGGAGTGGTTGCAGGCTTTGTACATCCAGTTAATGGGGTCGGGCGTTGTACAGGGCGCGTCCGAGCCCGCCGAAAGCCTTATACCGTTTTCGGTGAAAGTCTTAATCGGATTCAGTCTTTTTGAGCGCGCGCCGAGTATCTCTTTGAGATATTCATCCGGCTCTTGGCGCCAGTCGATGAATGCGGTTTGTACCGATAATGAGATGTTGTATTTTTTGCATATTTCAATGCCCTCTTCGGTGGGCAAACACGCGTGAATTATTGTGTGACGGTGATCTTCTCTCGGATAATCGTCAAGGGCTGCTTTCAAGGCTCTTGTTGCCTGATTAAAAGCCCTGTCACCTATTGCGTGCATCTCTATCTGTAAGCCCGCGCGGTTTGCTTTTTTACAAAATTCCGTCACCTTTTCGTCGGAATAATATAAAACTCCGAAGTCGTTACTGTTTTCATACGGTGTGAGAAGAGATGCGTCTTTTGAGCCGAAGCAACCGTCGAGAGCTGTTTCAAAGCATCCGCCGATTCTTGTAAGACCGCGTTTGATTACCTTTTCGGTATCCATGGTTTGGAAAAATACACGATATTGCATACCGTTTTTCAATCCCGCACCGAAATAGCGTTCCATATCGACGTCCAAATCGTGAGAAAATCCGACACCGCTGACGCTGTGTATCATTCCTATGCCGACAGAGGCCATATAGTCGGCTGCCTTTTGCATATTCTTTATAAGGTGCAACGGTGAAACAGAATTTGTAACATAATCCGAAACGGCAAAAAACGCTTCTTGATTCATTTCGCCTGTATCCTCGTGAAAGCCGCGAAGACCTTTTATTTTATCACGGATTTTATTTAAAAGAGCGGTGTTTATAACGCAGGCGTGACCGTCGTATTTAACTATAAACACAGGCTTGTCGGGGCAGACGAGGTCAAGCTCGGTGCGCCTGACAAGATGACCGTCGGACACCGAATACGGAGAGGCTCCGAAGCCTGTAATTATTTTTTCCTTACTTTTTCGGACGTGAGACTGCAGCATTTCAAGTATTTCCGAGTTGCTTTTTGCATCCATAACGTTAAGACCGGCATAAAAAGTGGCAAAGCTCGCAAAATGTATATGAGTATCGGCAAATGACGGTACCAACGCCTTTTCATGAAGCTCTATCGTCTTTGCGTCTTTAAAAGCCTCCGGCAGACTGTCACCGACATAAACTATCCTGCCGCAATTTTCAACAAGATATTCGGCGACGGTATCGTTTTTATCTACCGTAAGTATGTTTCCGTGATAAACTTTCATATTTTTCACTCCTAAATAAAAAAGAAGCGAGCTGTACAACTCGCTTCTTTGCTTTAAATTATTATATTATCGCAAACCGTATTTGTCAACAATTATTCTGTTTTGCACACAATACCGCTTTGGTGTTTATCACTTTTCGGGGAATTGTTCATTGCCGATTTCGTGTTTGTGTGATATTATTAACTTGATGATGTATCCGATTTGTCGCAGAGAAAACCGGGTGCAATTTATAAGTGTATTATGGGAGTTGGAACAAATGTTAAAGCAAAAAGAAATGCCGGCTGTCGGCGAAAAAATAGCAGTTATCAAGACCGACAAGGGCGATATTAAGGTGAGACTTTTCCCGGAGGAAGCACCCAAAGCGGTTGAAAACTTTGTTACGCACGCTGAAAACGGGTACTATGACGGACTTATATTCCACAGAGTAATAAAGGATTTTATGATTCAGGGCGGTGACCCCAAGGGTACCGGAACGGGCGGCGAGAGCATTTGGGGCAAGCCGTTTGCCGATGAATTTTCAAGCGAGCTGCACAATTTCAGAGGCGCGCTTTCCATGGCTAATGCAGGCCCCAATACAAACGGCAGTCAGTTCTTTATAGTTCAGGCGGATTCCGTTTCCGACGATCTTGTTGATCAGCTTGAAACCGCTTCGGAAAAGCTTTTCCCTCTCGAGGCTGTGCGCGAATACGAGAACAACGGCGGTACTCCGTGGCTCGATTATCACCACACGGTATTCGGCCAGGTGTTTGAGGGAATGGATGTCGTTGACGATATAGCAAATGTCAAGGTGGATTTCTTCCAAAACAAGCCGTTAGAGGATGTAAAAATACAGACAATAGAAATAGTCGAGAATTAAGGGCGCAAAACGCCCTTTTTTCGTAATGTGCAAAGAGGAGCTTTTATGTTATTTAAAAATATCGGTATTGTTGATGAAAACTTTGATTATGTAAAATCAATGTTCGTGGAGACAAAGGACGACAGAATTGTTTATGTGAGCAGCGTTCGCCCCGAAAATTATGAAGGCGAAGAATACGACGGTACCGGCAAGGTGCTGATGCCCGGCTTTGTAAACGCACATTCGCATTCGCCGATGACGCTTTTGCGCGGCTATGCCGAAAACCTGCCGCTTCAGCGTTGGCTGAATGAAAAGGTTTTTCCGTTTGAGGACAGAATAAAGGGCGAGGACGCATATTATTCGTCAATGCTTGCGATAGCCGAAATGCTCCGATACGGAACCGTATCTTTTTCCGATATGTATTTCTTTTCCGAAAATGTCGCGAAAGCCGTAACGGACAGCGGCATTAAATGTAATTTCAGCCGCGCAATAACGAGCTTTGAGGATACCGATATTGAAAATCTGCAAAGCTTCCGCGAAAGTGAAGATATAGTAAAGCGGTTTCACAATGCCGCAGACGGCAGACTTAAAATAGATATGAGCCTGCACGCCGAGTATACAAACAGAAGAACAATAATTGAGCAGTTCGCTGAAAAGGTCCGCGAGAGAGGGCTTAGGGCGCACATACACCTGTCTGAAACGAAGAAAGAACACGAAGAATGTAAGGCGAAGTACTCGTTAACTCCGACGCAGCTCTTTTGCGAATGTGGAGTTTTTGACGTGCCGACAATTGCGGCTCACTGTGTTTGGGTTGAGGACGGAGATATTGAGCTTTTACGCGAAAATGGCGTGACGGCAGCCACGTGCCCGGCGAGTAACCTGAAGCTCGGCAGCGGTATATGCGATGTCTACAAGCTCTTAAAAAGCGGCGTCAATGTGGCAATAGGTACAGACAGCGTCGCCTCAAACAACAATCTTAATATGATAAAGGAAATGTTCCTTTGCGCGCTTTTGCCGAAAGGTCTTCATAACGACGCCTCGGTGGTTTCCGAACGCGATATTTTAAAAATGGCTACCGTAAACGGTTACAAGGCACAGGGCAGAGAGGACAGCGGTGCAATAAAAGCGGGATACAAAGCTGACCTTTGCGTTTTAAACATCGAAAGCGAGCATATGTATCCGCAAACCGATATGATAAATAACCTTGTATATGCCGCAGACGGTGCCGATGTTGTGCTGACTATGGCGGACGGAAGAGTGCTTTATAAGGACGGAGAATTCACAACGATTGATATTGAAAAGGTCAAAAGCACCGTAAATGCCGCAGCGAGCAGAATTATAAGCGAGGTAAAGAAAAATGGCTGACATCATAGAGCGAAACGCAGATTATATAAGGTCGAAAATAACCGAAATACCGAAAACAGCCATAGTTTTGGGCTCGGGGCTCGGCGATATGGGCGAAAAAATCGAAAATCCCGTGTATATAGATTATGGCGAGCTTGAAGGCTTTGCCGTATCTACCGCTCCAGGTCACAAGGGCAGATTTATCGTAGGCAGGCTTTCGGGAAAAACCGTTATTTGTATGCAGGGCAGGCTTCACTGCTATGAGGGTTGGGAGCTTGATAAAGTCGTATTGCCTATAAGAGTTATGCGTGCCCTCGGAGCGGAAAATCTGATACTTACCAATGCCGCCGGCGGTGTTAATCTCGACTTTAAACCCGGGGATATTATGCTTATAACCGACCATATCAATTTTATGGGCAGAAATCCGCTTGTGGGAAAAAATGACGACAGCGTAGGCACACGTTTCCCGGATATGTCGTTTGCATATAATCCGTCACTTCGTGAAATTGCCGAAGCATGCGCCGCAAAAACGGGTACCGACATTAAAAAGGGCGTATATCTCGGCTGCCTCGGGCCGTCGTATGAAACACCGGCGGAAATTCGTGCATTTCGTATACTCGGAGCGGACGCAGTCGGTATGTCCACCGTTCCGGAGGTAATAGCCGCCAATCATTGCGGATTTAAAGTGCTCGCTTTTTCTCTTATCACAAATATGGCGGCAGGAGTTTTAAAACAGCCGTTAAGCGAGGAAGAGGTGCTGACCACGGGTAAACTCAAGGCTCGCGAAATGCAAAAGCTCATTTCGGAGATACTTCTGAATTTGTGATTTTACGGTGCAAATCTTCTTCCGAAAGCTCGTTATAAAGCAAAAAAACATTGACACAAAGCGAAAACTGTGATATTATAGTTTTCGCCTAATACGGAGAGATACCGAAGTGGTTATAACGGAACGGTCTTGAAAACCGTCGTACGGCAACGTACCGTGGGTTCGAATCCCACTCTCTCCGCCACTTAGAAGAGAAAGCGGATTTTCCGCTCTCTCTTTTAACAATCGAATAGTGTCATAGACGCTACCAATGCAGAAGTACTCAAGTTGGTGACGAGGCGCCCCTGCTAAGGGCGTAGGTCGGGTAACCGGCGCGAGAGTTCGAGTCTCTCCTTCTGCGCCAGAAAAAGCACAAGGATTTTTCCTTTGTGCTTTTTCTTTTTGTATATATGAATTTGTTTGGAGAGACTCGAACTCTCCGTCCATCTTTTTGCGGAGCAAAAGGGACATAAAATAAACTGTTCGCAAAGCGAACACGACGGGTAGAAAACCCGTCGAGTCTCTCCTTCTGCGCCAGGAAAGGTATCGGGATTTCCCCGGTACCTTTTTTCTGTATATTGCAAAAAAAACAGCAGAGAGACTCGAACTCTTCGTCCATCTTTTTGCGGAGCAAAAAGGGACATAAAATAAACTGTTCGCAAGGCGAACACGACGGGTTGAAAACCCGTCGAGTCTCTCCTTCTGCGCCAGAAAAAGCACAAGGATTTTTCCCTTGTGCTTTTTCTTTTTGTATATATGAATTTGTTTGGAGAGACTCGAACTCTTCGTCTATCTTTTTGCGGAAAACAGCCTTCCTTGTAAAGGGAGGTGGGCCTCGTTAAGGCAAGCCGGAGGGATTTTCTCAAAAAATAGATTTCAAAAAGAAAGTGCTTCGCTTTTTAATCCCTCAGTCATCTTCGATGACAGCTCCCTTTACAAGGGAGCCTAATTTAAGCCCTCACTCTACTCACCTTGTTCACAGCCGTCCCCTAACGGTAGAGAGCCTTTTTTCACGATTGTTGACGTTTTCTGTACACAAACGGATATTATGTATAAAAAAGCCCGCTTTGCTTGTCTGTTTTGTTATTTGTCTTGAATATAATGTGAAATAGTGATATAATTCAAAGCAGTCTACTTTTAATTTTTTAACAAAATAACAAGAAAGAGGTGCTTGTGGTGCCAGCTAAGGCAAAAAAGGTTATTAAGGTCATTTTAATTATTTTACTTGCGGCGGTTCTGATAGTGGGGGGATATGTCGCCTATGTTATGATTGATTATCACAGAATTGAAGATAATCAAGCCTTACAAATTAACGATGCAACGAGTGATGATGCTCTTGTAGATACGGAATATAAGGTCATATCCTACAATATCGGCTTCGCGGCATATACTCCCGATTTCGGCTTCTTTATGGACGGCGGTACACAAAGCCGTGCCGAATCGGAGGAGTCGGTCAAAAATGTGATAAGCGGCGTCGGGGATTTTCTTAAATCAGAAGCTCCCGATTTCATCCTTATTGAAGAGGTCGATAAAAATGCGACTCGCAGCTATCACTATGACGAAGAGGCTGCTCTCAGAAATATGCTTGAGGGTTATGACTCTACATTTACCGTGAATTTTGACAGCCCGTATCTATTCTATCCGCTCAGCAAGCCGCATGGAAAATCGTATGCCGGTATGCTCACATTATCAAGATTCAATATTGAAAGCGGACTCAGACGCAGCCTGCCTATCGAAGACGGATTTATGAAATTTGTTGACCTTGACCGTTGCTATTCGGTATCAAGAGTTTCCGTCAGCAACGATAAGGAGCTTGTGCTGTATACGCTTCATCTTTCCGCATACACTTCCGACGGCACAATCGCCACTGAGCAGCTAACCATGCTCATAAATGATATGCAGGCTGAGTATGAAAAGGGCAATTATTGTATCGCAGGCGGCGACTTTAATAAGGATTTGCTCGTCGACTCCGGAAAAATATTCGGAATCGACGGTGCCGACTATACTTGGGCACAGCCGGTAGATCCGACGCTGTTTGACGGTACCAATCTCAGTATGGTAGCTCCGTTTAACGAGGGAAAACCCGTTCCGTCATGCAGAAATGCGGACGGTCCGTATAACGACAAGCAATTTGTCCTTACTGTTGACGGCTTTATAGTCTCAGACAATGTTACCGTTTCCGGCAGCGATGTCTACGATCTCGGATTTAAGTATTCCGATCACAATCCGGTGTATATGACGTTTAAGCTTAATGGGTGAATTTGAGATTTTCGGTCGCAGAATAAAGAGAGGGGCATTCCTTATGTCTGAAAAACACAGCTCGGCGTCAAAGAGTAAATTACTCGGCACGGTGCTTTTGATTTTGGCTCTCTTCGGGTTTTTTGTGTTTATCTATCGACTTTGTTACTATCACTACGAGTACGACCCGCAATACAGCCCGGTGGATTACGGCAAATACAATATCCTGTCTTACTTTACCGTGCAGTCAAATTTCTTTGCGTATGTGTATTTCCTGTGCGCGGCACTTTCGATATTCGGAGTTAAAAAGGCGGAGAAAATAGGCTTTAATCCTTATATTGGTGCTCTTGTTACCGTATATGTTCTCGTGGCCGGAATTACATATTGCGCCGGTATCCCAATGGGGCTTACTCCGCCCTTCAAGTGGGATATGCCGGCTCATTCGATGTCGAGCTTTATACAGGTGTATTACCATATGATAATGCCGCCGGCGGCGCTTATAGTATGGTTTTTCCCGTTTACCGACCGTGCAATAGGCAAAAAATGCTTTTGGCTGTCGGGAATTTATCCGCTTGTTTATTCGATTTTTTCAATGGTGCGCGGAAGATTTTCCGACCCTACATATTATCCGTATCCGTTTTACAATCCTGAATTTATATGGGAAACCGTTGCAAAAAATAGGCCGTTCAATATCGGACTTTCATATTTGATTATAGCGGCGTTGCTTATTTTCGGCATATTGATTTTTGCGCTGTTGACTCTTCTTATCGCCGCTATACATAATAAACTAATCAAAAGGACTAAATGAGTTTATAGTAAGTAGTGTTAAAAGTTACTTTGAACTCGAAAAATTGACAAAAAATTGACAAATTTTACACTGAAATAAAACAGATTTCACAAAAATTTTAATTGCTTTACATTTTATACTATGTTATACTGTATTTTACATCAGTATAAACGGGGGAGAAAAATGGAGAAAAAAGAATCCAAGGCAGTTGAAACGACTGCTCCGCATCCGAACAAAATAGGCATCAAGGAGGGCATAGGCTATATGCTCGGCGATGCCGGAAACCTTTTTGTTTTAACTTATGTTTCGTCATTTTTAAAGGTGTTTTACACCGATGTACTTAAAATAGCGACAGATAAGGTAGCCACTTTGTTTTTGGTTTCGCGTCTCTGGGATGCGGTAAACGATCCTATGTGGGGAACGATTGTTGCAAAAAGGCGCCCAAATAAGGACGGTAAATACCGTTCGTATCTCAAATGGCTCGCAATTCCGCTTGCTCTCTCGCAGCTTGTGTGCTTTATTGATGTTAGGGCGATAACAAATAAGCAGTGGGCACTGCTTTTGTTTGCGTATGTTACATATATAGCGTTCGGTATGCTCTATACCGGAATGAATGTTCCGTTTGGCTCTCTTGCGTCTGTTATAACCGACGATCCCGACGGCAGAACCCTTCTTTCGACCTTCCGCTCAATAGGCGGCGGAATCGGCGGAGCGGCTCCGCTTCTTTTGGCTCCGTTTATTATTTATACCAAGGTCAAAAATCCCGACGGATCTACATATAACGTTGCAAATCCCAACGGTATGTTTTGGTTTGGCGCGGCTATGGCGGCGTGTGCGGTTATATTCTATTATGCCTGCTATGCTAACACCAAAGAGCGTGTTCCCTCCGAGGCAGAGCCTAAGGTGGATATGAAAAAGCTGTATGCCGGAATGTTCAAGAGCCGCCCCTTTATAGTCTTGGCTCTTACGGGAATACTGATAAGCGGTCAGCTTCAATTTGCTTCGCTCAATCAGTATCTCTATAAGAACTATTTCTGCAATACGAGCCTTTCCGTTATAGGTACAATAGCACAGTATTTGCCTATGGCTGTTATGATACCGTTTGTGCCGAAACTCGTTAAAAAGTTCGGCAAAAAGGAGCTCAGCGGATTCGGAGCGTTTTTCTCGGCTCTTGCCGCAATAGCGTGCTATATTATAAAGCCGAGACCCGATCAGGCAGGCATTTTTATTTTCCTGCTGTTCATTATAGGCTTCGGATATTCATTTGTTTCCATAACAAACTGGGCGGTTGTCGCCGACGTTATCGACTATCAGGAATATAAGACCGGAATTAAAAACGAGAGTGCGGTATACGCTGTTTATACCTTCTGCCGTAAACTCGGTCAGACAGCGGCTGACTACGGCGGACTTATGCTTCTCGGCAAGGTAGGCTATGATGTGCAGCTTATGTCAAACGCCGGCTATGTCGACGGCGTAAGCGAGGGAATACTCAAAATCTGCACACTGATTCCCGCAATAACTTATACTCTTATATTCCTGCTTTATCAGTTCGCATATCCGCTTTCGAAGAGCAAGCTTGAACCGGTTTACGATTATGTTCGTAATATGAACTGTGCGGCGCAAAGCAGAGAAACTTATTGAATAACAATTTAAAAAATAAAAGCACAAACCGGAGCCCCATAAAAGGCTCCCTTTACAATGAAACGCGACATAAGCTTCAAGCTGTCAGTCATTCTGCTCTCGACCCATTCCGAATGGCAGCATATGGCGATAGTGGTGTAAACCGTTCTATTGGAAGACAAAATGGATATAGGCAGGATACTATTTATGATGTCGTTAGTTCTTTGCCTTCAGATTCACCGGTTAATTTTAATTTGTTGTACAACCATAGGCATCTTTAAATATCATTTTTAGTCGAAAGGAATATAGAAATGAAATTTTCAGATGAATATAAACTTACCGAATACTATCAAGTGCAATCGACGATTGATTATATTACGAAAGGAAAGAATAAATTATCCGCTGGAAGCTACGGTGATGGTATTTTCAGCATTTTGGATATCGATACTTCTGTTAATATAATTAAAAGTTGGAATTGGAAATTCAATAAAAGATTTATTCCTATTGTAGCAACCGCATTTGGTGATCTATTTTTGTATTGTGTTGCCAACCAATACGTGTACTATTTTCAGCCACAATACAATACTAACGATATGATTACAAAAAATATAGATGAATTGTTTGATGAGGCATTCAATCATCCAAGTATAAAATCGGGATTACTACAAGAGGAAAAATTAAAAAAAATCACATCACTATTTGGCTATCTCAAATATGGAGAAGCATTTATTCTTAAACCATGGATTTTACTGGGAGGAACAGATAAACCCGAAAATTATGTTATAGGTAATTTGAGTACATATTTAGATTTAGTTTCACAAACACTCAATAAATAAAACATAATTTGGTTCAAAAAACATGCATGTTGAATTTTTTGTGATTAAGTAATTTCAATATGACTGTATTACTGGTAAGATGATATAAGAATAAATTTACTCTGAAAGAACCCCAATCGCCGTATCTTGCGATATGACGGTTGGGGTATACTGGATAAGAATAAATCTCCAAAGGGGATGAATGGTATGAATATGTACTTTTCTGCAAGAACGCAGACGCTGGCACAGTTCAAGGAAGCCTATGACAACGGCAAAAATCCGGAGCTTGTCTTATATAAGAAAAGATGACAAATGAGACTCCTCCCGTCAGGAGCTGTCACCACAGATAACTTAGGGATTATCAGGCTCCCCTAAAAAGGGTGATTCCCCCCACGGTGTGGGAAAAAAAGGCTCCCTTGTAAAGGGAGCTGGCTACGAACGAAGTGAGTAGACTGAGGGATTAAAAGGTCAAGCACAATCTATTCAAATTACATAAACTTCCACGAAATCCCTCCGGCTTGCCTTAACGAGGCCCACCTCCATTTTAAGGGAGGCACGTCGGCGAGAAAAGTGAATGGTAAAAAGTAAAATCGGCAAGCATTTTTTATGCTTGCCGATTTATGGCTGGGGTGGCAGGATTTGAACCTACGAATGCAGCAGTCAAAGTGCTGTGTCTTACCGCTTGACGACACCCCAATATTTACTTTTTTAAAATTATACCTTAATAAACGTAAATCTGCAAGAGAAATATCTTGCAGATTTAGAAAGTGGGGTGGATAGTCGGATTCGAACCGACGGTCTCCAGTGCCACAAACTGGCGCTTTAACCAACTAAGCTATACCCACCATATTAACTGGCGCGCTTGGAGGGACTCGAACCCCCGACCCTCTGCTTAGAAGGCAGATGCTCTATCCAGCTGAGCTACAAGCGCATAACAGGTACACTTTTAAGTGCTTGAATATTATATATGCAACAGGCGTTTTTGTCAAGTACATTCTTGTGATTTGTCGTCGAAAATATAGCATAATGGCGGCGAAGCCGAAACGACGGTTTGTCGCCCTGTTTATAAAAATATTATGTTAAATCACCAAATGAGGTTTTTGCTCTTCAGATACCGTTATATTATCGGGTATCTTTTTTTCTTTTTCTTCTTCTCCTTTTTCGGGCTTTTTGAATTCTTCCTCCGGGAAATCGACTGTATTTTTGCAAATCTCATCAACCGGGAGTCCTTCGAACAAGTTCTTTTCGGAAAAATCTATTTCATCGTCGCCGTTTTGGTTAAGCGGATCAAACATTTTTTACACCCTCTTACTTATCAATCAAATGTACATTGAGATGATTATACGTCATTTCAATGCCTGCGTTATCAAATTCGGTCTTTATCCTCTCCATAAGGGCAAAGTGAGCGTCCCAATACTTCGGTGTTTCAACCCATGCCCTTACAACATATTTTATGCTGCTGTCATCGTAAGAGAGCACCGCCGCAAAAGGTTCTTCGGGGTCGTCCAAAAACATATCCGTATTTTCAACTGCGTCAAGCAGAGCCTTGCGGACTTTTTCAATGGGCGCGTCATATGACGCCGAAATTTCTATATCAACACGCCGCTTTTCCTGCGAAGTGTAATTTACTATTTTTGCCGCTATTATTTTGCTGTTGGGAACATATATTACCTTGTTGTCTATCGCCTTTATTCTTGTGTGAATAAGTCCCGTCATCATAACAGTTCCCGTAACCCCGTCAGCCTCGACATAATCGCCTATTTTAAACGGCTTTGCGACAAGTATCATAATGCCGCTTGCAAGGTTTGAAAGCGAATCCTGAACGG
>ULPL01030592.1_pt1 | contig 14358 bp, 10 predicted proteins | sample 1953481 | NCBI WGS metagenome assembly ULPL01 (sample SAMEA4835628, study PRJEB28245) | human gut metagenome | biome: gut microbiome; material: fecal sample | place: Denmark | collected 2008 | reverse complement strand
GTGCAATAATAGAAAGCCATACTCTCCATCTTTTCAAGTCCTTCGGGCAGTGTCACCTTCTCGAGCGACAAGCCTCCTACAGTCTGATTACCGGCAGAGAACGGAGTAAAGGCTTCCTTGCCTATGGATTTTGTACCCTCCTTTATTACTATTTCCTTGGGATTACCTGCAAGACCTATCGCCGTTGTTCCGGCATAGATGACGCCCGGCTCGTGATTGAGGAGCCACGGAGTGTCAAAGAAGGCTGTGCTCTCGGCAGAAGCATTGCCGGTGAAAATCACCTCTGAGAGATTCTTGCAGTGTGCGAACGACGCATAAGAGAGAAAGCATCCGTCAGGTATTGTCACCGATGTTATTGCCGTGCCATAAAAAGCCGACGGAGAGACATCAACCGTACCCTCAGGCAGTACCACCTTGCCGGTGATGGCAGGAGGAACACATTCTACACTCCATCCGCTTTTGCCGAAGAACGCATCATAATCAGGGAGCATGCGCATCAACACTCCGGCAGCAGCCATATACATTTCGTTCGGCGTAGGCATGGTGATAGACGCGAGCTTCTTCATGCCAAACAAGAACGGCACATTCTGGTGAGGCTCGAATGCCTCATCATCCACCGGTACTTCAACAGCCTTGATATCCGAAAGATCTGACCGGAGAGCAATCTCAGTCAATCCTCCTGCCGCGTCAACGAGAGTGCTTCCACCCATGTATTCGTTTGCCGTATAGATGGCGTTTCCGTCCGAATAGAAGATGTTATTATTTCCCGATACCGAAAGGGATACCAGATTTTCGTGGTTCACGAAGAACATATCAGGAATGTAAACCACGTCATCCGGCACAACATACTCTGTCCTGCTGTCAGGCATGAAATTTATTCCACGGCCTTCCACTGTTTCATTATTGACATATACCTCCATGTTTACGTAAATAACATTGTTCGATGAAGAATATAAACCACCTTCTCCTACGCTCACATTGTCGAGAGAAGGACAGTTCTCAATGCCAAGAGATGTCATGGATGACGGGAAATAAGCTGTAGTGAGAGAAGGCATATTGTCCAAAGATATACCCTCAATTCCCTTTCCAAAGACAATCTCCTCCACATTAGGCATATCCGAAAGGTCGATGGACGAACCTCCCCATCTATCTTTCGCTCCGTCAGCCAGAGTCACCTTTCCACGTACACTACGAGGCAAGCATATCATGTTGATAGTGCTCTTCTCATAAAGCGCACCGTCCTGAGCAAAGAAAGCAGTGTTGCCTTCATCAACCGTGATGCTCTCCAACAGGTCGCAATGTTCAAAAGCATACGACTGATAAAGAATCTCGGTTATCGTAGCCGGAAAGGAAACTGTCTTGAGTTTCGTTTTGTAACTCACGGCGTCGCAGTCCACTTTTGTGACAGTATAGACTGTGCCTTCATAACTCGTCTCACTCGGGAGAGCCAGATTTTCCACATCACCCGGGGTTGCCAGCAATGTTACGGTATGCTTTTCGGCATCGTTCACTTCATAGCGGAATCCGTCTATGTAAAAATTCTGACCGCTGACTGCCATTGACCACATCGAGATGCAGACAATTGATAATAAATAAGTAAATTTTCTCATAAAACTAAACTTGTTTTTAATTCATCTCATGAAAGGTTTTTATATTCTCAAAAATTCAATCTCCATAGATTTTAAAACAATCACAAAGATAGTTAATATCTATAAACGAGACGTCAATAAAACGTAAAACAATGTTAAATAAGAAAACTTTCCTTTCATAGCATAAAGGTGAAACAGAATATATCGTCATTTATTTAGAATAAAATCCGTAAGTTTGCAATGTCGTTAAGACACCTCTTATAATTATGAACAAGATAAACTATCAGCTCAGACTTGACGAGATAATAAAGCGCCACACGGCAGCCGGGGAGACGCCTACGCTGCTCCTGCACAGTTGTTGCGCGCCGTGCAGCAGCTATACCATAGAGTATCTGTCGCAGTATTTCCGCATCACAGTGCTCTATTACAACCCGAATATATCGCCCGAATCGGAGTATGACCACCGCATAGAGGAGCAACAGAGGTTCATCAGCGAACTGAAGACCGTGAACCCCGTGAGCTTCGTGGCCGGCGAGTACGACCCGCAGACGTTCTACAACGCCGTGCGCGGACTGGAGAACGAGCCGGAGGGCGGAGCGAGATGTATGGTGTGCTACCGCATGCGGCTCGAACGCGCGGCGAAGATGGCTGCCGAGCTCGGACTCGACTACTTCACCACAACGCTCACAATAAGCCCGCTGAAGCGTGCGGACAAGATAAACGAGATAGGCGAAGAGATAGCCGCGCAGACCGGAGTGAAGTTTCTGCCGTCCGACTTCAAGAAGCGTGGCGGATATCTGCGCTCCATAGAGCTGTCGCGCGAATACGGACTCTATCGTCAGAACTATTGCGGCTGCGTGTTCTCCAAACGTCAGTCGGAAGAACGCAACAACAAGTAAGCATGGACAACTCATCACCCATACTGGCACTCACACGCCAACGCATGCTGCTGCAGATGGAATATGCCTGCGAGAAGGAGAACTTCCGCAAGCAGACCGAAGCCTTCGGCATAAAACGGAAGGTGAAGCGCGGCGACGCGTGGTATCCCGTAAAGACGGGACGCACATACTATAACTCGCTCAACCAGGAGGTGCTCGAGATAATAAGACAGGACGAGAGCGACATAGAACACAACTTCGAGTATGGCCGGCCGGTGTGCTTCTTCACAATAAACGAGCACGCCACGGGCGACGAGAAGCACATACGCTACTTCCCGTTCACTGCCACGGTGAGCTTCGCCGAGGCCGACAGAATGGTCGTGGTGATGCCGGAGAGCAGCCGGATACTCGAACTGCAGCGCAGCGAGACGCCCATAGGCATACAGCTTTCGTTCGACGAGACATCGTACAGACTCATGTTCGAGGCGCTCGACCGCGTAATCAATGCCCGCTCTGGACGCCTGGCATATCTGCGCGACCTGTTCTACTCGGGCATGAAGGCGGGACGATTCACGTTCGGTCCGACGCGCTTCCCGTGGCTGAACCCGTCGCAGGAGCACGCCGTAAACGAGATGATGGTGGCTAAGGACGTGATGGTGGTGCACGGACCTCCGGGCACCGGCAAGACAACAACGCTCGTCGAGGGAATCTATGAGACGCTGCGGCGCGAGAATCAGGTGCTGGTATGCGCACAGAGCAACATGGCGGTGGACTGGATTTCGGAGAAGCTTGTAGATCGCGGACTGAACGTGCTGCGCATAGGCAACCCGACACGCGTGAACGACAAGATGCTCTCATTCACCTACGAACGACGCTTCGAGGCTCATCCCGACTATCCGCAGCTGTGGAGCATACGCAAGGCCATACGCCAGCTGCGCAAGCAACGACGGCGCGGCGACGACTTCCACCAGAAGCTGGAGAGGCTACGCAGCCGCGCCGTGGAACTGGAACTGCGCATCAACAACGACCTTTTCGGCGAGGCGCGCGTCATAGCATCGACACTCACCGGCTCAGCCAACCGTCTGCTTGAAGGCATGAAGTTCGGCACTCTCTTCATAGACGAGGCGGCACAGGCACTCGAGGCTGCGTGCTGGATAGCCATAAGGCGCGCCACACGTGTGGTGTTTGCCGGCGACCACTGCCAGCTTCCGCCTACCATAAAGAGCATGGCGGCACTGAAAGCAGGACTGGGTACCACGCTCATGGAGCGCATCGTGGAGCGCAAGCCTGAGGTGGTGACGCTGCTCACGGTGCAGTATCGCATGAACGAGGAGATAATGCGTTTCCCCAACGAGTGGTTCTATCACGGACAGATAACCACCGCACCACAGATAAAATACCGCGGAATACTCGACCTCGACTGCCCAATGACGTGGATAGACACGTCCTCACTCGAAGGCAAGGAGGAGTTTGTGGGCGAGAACTTCGGCCGCATCAACCGACAGGAAGCCGAGCTCACCGTCGCCACTCTCATATCCTACTTCAGCAAGATAGGCAAACAGCGGTTGCTCGACGAGAGCATCGACGTAGGCGTAATATCGCCCTACCGCGCACAGGTGCAATATCTGCGGCGGCTGATAAAGAAAAACGAGTTCTTCAAACCCTACCGTCACCTCATCTCCGTGAACACCGTTGACGGATTCCAGGGACAGGAACGCGACGTGATAGTAATCTCGCTGGTGCGTGCCAACGACGAGGGTCAGATAGGATTCCTGCGCGACCTGCGACGGATGAACGTGGCGATAACCCGCGCAAGGATGAAACTAATAATCCTGGGCGACACCGCCACACTGACAAGACATCCTTTCTACAAGAAACTATACGAACACATAATGAAGGCTAACCGCCCATACGGCGACACGACAGCCTCAACGGACGACAGCGGAAGCGGCGAGACCGCCATCGGCGACGCCACGGAAACAAACACTCAAACACCCGAAATATAATAAAACAGACAGAACATTATGCTTCAACGTGACTATATACTGCGACTCATACGCGAGTTCATGGCAGCTCTCGAACGCATGCTCGAGAAAAAGGAAGTGGCCGACCGGCGCGAGGAGATAAAACAACTCTACGAACAATATGTAGGTCCTTACGCGCTCTACCACAACGCGACAACCGACGAAGTGCTGCTCGCACTGGCAGGAATGGACGAGGAACAGCGTCTGCCGCGCATGGAGATGCTTGCCGAACTGTTCTATGCCGAGGCCGACACCGTGTCGAATCCGGAGCGTGACTTCCTTCTGGAGAAGGCTTTCGCGCTGTTCAGCATCATCGAACGGGAGGGAAAGACATACTCGCTGAAGCGCAGATGGAAGATGCAGGACATACAGGAGAGAATATCGAACGGACAAACCGACAAAGCCAAAGCAAATGAAAATATTCTTCAATCATAAGGAAGAAGTGTGGAACTCGTGGTCGCACGCGGCAGGAATCATACTGGGCGTGGTGGCAGGAGCGGTGTTCATAGCCTGGTGTCTGCACACCGGCAACATCTGGGCAACCACCGGCATCATTCTCTATCTGTTCGGAATGTTGTGCTCATACGTGGCTTCCACCGTATATCATTCGCTCAGCGCCTGGTCGAAATGGAAGGAACGGCTGCGCCGCTGGGACCACGCCGCAATCTACTGGCACATCGCCGGCTCCTACTCGCCCATCACTCTGATAGCCCTGCGTGAGTGTGGTGCATGGGGATGGGCACTGTTTGTGTTCATCTGGACGGCTGCCATAGCCGGCACAATCATGAGTTTCCTGCGGCTGAAAGACCACAGCCACGTAGAGACAATATGCTTCGTGGCAATGGGTCTGAGCGTGCTCGTAGCGTTCAAACCGCTTATGGACAGCGTGAGCGACGTGTCCATGGCGTGGCTCATAGCCGAAGGCGTGAGCTACATCACCGGTGCCGTGTTCTACAGTCTGAACAAACGCAGGTTCATGCACACGGTGTTCCACTTCTTCGTGCTGCTCGGTTCGGTGTGCCATATATTCGCCGTGTGGCACATACTCATGACCTATCTTTAAACAGAATCATCCTGACTGCTTATCTATTCACAACCTACGATGTAATAAAAACACTAAAACAATCTTCTCAGACATGACAAAAACAAGAACTCTGCTGCTCATACTGATACTGACAGCAGTCGCAGGCACTGCTTGTGCAAGCAGCAAAGGCAGGACATCTGCCGACGGACAACCAAGAATAGTAAACATAATAAACTTCATACGTCAGACCGACTACCGCGTGGAAGACGCCGACCGTAAGCTCTACGAGACGGTTTGCCGGCAGGTGGAGCTGGTAAACCGTTACGATCTTCCGGCAACATTCCTGCTCGAATACGACGCGCTCATCAATCCGCTGTACCAGAATCTGCTGAAGACAAAGCTGAAAGAAGGTTCGGAGATAGGCGCATGGTGGGAGCTGACTCAACCGCAGATTGAGGCGGCGGGACTGAAATGGCGCGGCGAATACTCGTGGGTGTCGCACGCAAACATAGCTTTCAGCACAGGATACACCAAGGAAGAGCGCGAGCGTCTGGTGGATGTCTATATGCAGAAGTTCAAGGAGATATTCGGATATTACCCCAAATCGGTGGGCTCGTGGTTCATCGACGCTCACACACTGGCATATATGCACGACAAGTATGGCATAGAAGCGTCGTGCAACTGCAAGGACCAGATAGGCACGGACGGCTACACTCTGTGGGGCGGATACTGGAATCAGGCCTACTATCCCAGCCGACTCAACGCATACATGCCTGCCCAGACAGCCGAAGGACAGATACCGGTGCCCATCTTCAGGATGTTGGGCAGCGACCCGATATATCAGTATGACGACGGACTGGGCAACGAACGGCAGGGCGTAATATCGCTCGAGCCGGTCTATCCGCACGCCGGAATGAACCGCAAATGGGTGGATTATTTCTTCAGTGCACTCACCGACGGCCCGTGTCTTGCCTTCGGATATGCACAGGCAGGACAGGAAAACTCGTTCACTTGGGACAATATGCGCAAGGGACTCGAGATGCAGATGCCGCTCATCGACTCGCTCCGACGTGCCGGACGACTGCGTGTGGAGACGCTCGGCGAGTCGGGACGATGGTTCAGAAAGAACTTCAAGCTCACTCCTGCCACGGCTGTCACCACGGTGAGCGACGTGCGTGGCGAAGGCAACAAGACCGTATGGTACGACAGCCGCAACTATCGCGCCAACCTGTTATGGGAGAAGGGACGGTTCAGATTCCGCGACATACACTTGTTTGACGAGCGTTTCAAGTCGGAATATCTCGACAAACCGGGCACGGGCAACCAATTTCTGTTCTACACGCTGCCCGTTATCGACGGCTTCATGTGGAGCAAGGGCGACGACCGCGCGGGACTTATGATTGTGAAAGTGAATGATGACGGAAGCACGGAGGAGCTCCGTCTCGATAATCCTACGGTGAAGGAGCGCGGCAAAAGTGTGCTCGAAGTGAGCGGCACCGACCAATACGGCCACACATTCGGCATCGTCCTGCGCGACGACCGAATAGAAGTGAGCTCGCCCGACACCGGCAACGACGACGCTTGGGCACTGCAACTGCACTCCGCTCCCGATGCTCCGCTGCCCTTCACAACAATCGGCGACAATTCTGTCGAAGCCGTATTCCGCGGTTATTCCTACTCCGTCGACTGCCCGAAGGGTTGTTTTAAAGAAGTGGATGATAACGGAAACCGCACCATCCGCATCTGTCCGGACAGGGGAAAGATAGTGATTGACTGTGCCCGATGAACCTGACAGAATGTCAATAATTGAGCCGCGAGCGCTCAAAAACACGCCCTTTGACGATGAATAGCAACGCATACGACAGGGTTGTGTAAACAATTCGGAAAGTTTTCTTTGCAGTGTCTGCAAGTTGAACTATCTTTGCATAAGATATAGCGGCACTCGGGAAATTAAGAGTAAACTCTCTTTCCGCTCGTTGGCAATATCTTTGCATAAGATATGGCGGCACTCGGGTGACTTAGGATAAACTCTTTCCGATTATCTGCAATATCTTCATAAGTGAAATAACAACAATACATAATGGACTGGATAAACGCACTTCTCGGCACAAACACGGCCGCACAGACCATCATTGTGCTGTCGATGATAACCGCAGCGGGACTTGCTCTTGGCAAACTTCACATACGCGGTATCTCGCTCGGAATTGCATTCGTATTCTTCGTAGGCATCATCGCCGGACAATTAGGATTCAAAGCAGACCTGCACATGGTGGGATTCGCCGAGACATTCGGACTGCTGCTCTTCGTATATACCCTCGGTCTGCACGTCGGACCGAGCTTTGTGGGAATGATGCGCAACGAAGGCGTGGCACTCAACATGTGGGGACTCGCCGTGATTATCGTCGGCACCATACTGGCAATACTTCTGTGTCCGCTGACCGGCATCAGCATGCCGAACATGACAGGAATACTCTGCGGCGCGACAACCAATACTCCTGCCCTTGCCGCGGCACAGCAGGCACTCAACAGCGCAGGTCTGCCAAGCAGCGGAGCGGCACTGGGATGTGCCGTGACCTATCCGCTCGGAGTTGTCGGAGTGATTCTGGCTATGATATTCATACGCCGTTTCTTCGTAAAGCCTTCCGACCTCGAGCCGCGCAACAAGAGCACTGAGGACAACACATACATAGCGCAATACATCGTTGTGAACCCGGCACTAAACAACAAAACCATCTCCGAAATATCGCAGATGACCCACCGCCATTTCATCATCTCGCGCATCTGGCGCGACGGAAAGGTGATAGTGCCGCTGGCCGAGACAAAGATGCAGCTAAACGACAGCGTGCTCGTGGTGACCAATATAGACGAATCGGAAGCCATGGACATCCTGTTCGGAAAGAAGGTGGAGAAAGACTGGAACCGCGACAAGGACCGCATCGACTGGAACGCGATAGACAGCAACGTGGAGAGTCGCGTCATACTGCTCACACGCACCAGCCTCAACGGCAAGACACTCGGTGCCCTGCACATGCGCACAGCCTACGGAGTAAACGTCAGCCGAATAATGCGCGGCGACATCAAGCTGCTTGCAAGCGACGACCTGCGACTGCAATACGGCGACCATCTGACCGTTGTCGGCGCACCGAGCGACATAGAACATGCCGAACAGTTCCTCGGCAACGCCGTCCAGGTGCTCAACGAGCCGAACCTCGGAGCCATATTCCTCGGCATGATTCTCGGTCTTGCCATAGGCATGATTCCTATCCATCTGCCGGGAATGAGCGCACCCGTGCACCTCGGCATCGCCGGCGGAGGCATCATAATGGGAATACTCGTGGGAGCACTCGGCCCGCGCGCCCACTTCATCAGCTACACCACGCGCTCCGCATCGCTCATGCTACGCAAGCTCGGACTGTCACTCTATCTGGCGTGTCTCGGTCTGGAGGCGGGCAGCGACTTCTTCAGCACTGTGGTACGCCCCGAAGGTCTGATGTGGGTTGCCACAGGATTCATCATCACTGTCGTGCCTCTCATCATCGTGGGTCTGCTTGCCCTGCACACACGCAAGTTCGACTTCGGCACCATCTGCGGCATTCTCTGCGGCTCGATGGCCAACCCCATGGCGCTGAGCTACGCCAACGACACACTCAAAGGCGACACCGCCGCCGTGAGCTACACGTCGGTTTATCCGCTCGGGATGTTCGTCCGGGTGATAATAGCACAGATAATCATCATGTTCTCCGTCTGAACACTTATCACGAATACATGCCCACCTATATATAATAACCCCGACGTCGCTTCGCGCTGACGCCGGGGTTGTTTCTTATTATGCCGCGGCCTGTGCCATGACAGGCCGCCTTCAGCACAGTTTTACTTGTTCATGATGCCGCGTATCTCCTCGACAATCTGCTCGTCGGTGAGCTTGTTGTCGCGCATCAGCTGCCGGACATCGTAGCGGTCGTAAAGCGCTTTCTTCACGCCGAAGTTCATTGTCTTCATGTCCGACGGACCATAGAAGCGGCTTATGCGCTCGCCGAAACCGCCGTCCACACAGCCATCCTCAAGCGTTACAACCAGCTGATGGTCTGCCTTCAGGCTCTCAAGCAGCTCATCGTCAGTGCCACTGATATAGCGCGGATTTATCACCGTAGCCTCTATGCCGTATTCCTTCAGCGCGTCGGCCACACGTTCTGCCTTGGCGAAGAAATTGCCCAGACCTATCAGAGCCACGTCTTTGCCGCGGCGAACCACCTTGTAGCGGTTGAGCTCTGAATAGTCGGTGTCGCACGGTTCGGCACTGTGATGCACCTCTCCTTCCGGCACACGCAGTGCGACAGAATATTTGTCCTGCTCTATTGCCCACTTCTCCATGGCTATCATCTCCTCCACCGATGCCGGAGCGAGATATACAAGGTTTGGAATATGGCTCAACATCGGGATGTCGAAGAAGCAGATGTGAGTGAAATCATTCATACCGAAGATAGACGCACCCACCACGTTTATCACGGCAGGATTGCCGTTCACGCAGAGGTCCTGCGCCATCTGGTCGTAAGTACGCTGCAGGAAAGTGGCGTAAGTGCTGAACACCGGATGCGCACCGCGGCGCGCCATGCCCGACGCCATTGCCACTGCCTCTTCCTCGGCGATGCCCACATCCACGTGCTGTGCGCCCGCCTCGCGGCGCTGTTCGGGTCCGAAGCCCAGCGATGCCGGCACAGCTGCCGATATGCACACCAGCTTCTCGTCGCGCTTCATCTCCTCTCTGAGCCAGTTGCCCAGAATCTGTGCCGAGCTCTCCTTAGCCTCAACCGGCTTCAGCTCGCCCGTCTCTATGTCGAACGGCATGTTCCAGTGCCACCTCTCCTTGTTCTCCACGGCCGGATCCCATCCGTGTCCCTTCTCCGTGTGTATATGAACCACCGTAGGATGCGGAGTGTCCTTAACGGCCTTGAAAGCCTCGATGAGCGCCTCTATGTTGTTGCCATGCTCCACATACTTGTACTCGAAGCCCATCGCCTTGAATATGTTCAGCTCAGCCTCGCCGTTTGTCTCGCGCAGCAGTTTAAGGTTGCGGTACAATCCGCCGTGGTTCTCGGCTATGGACATCTCGTTGTCGTTCACCACGATTATTATGTTTGTGCCCAGTTCGGCAGCCATGTCGAAGCCCTCGAAAGCCTCGCCTCCGCTCAGCGAGCCGTCGCCTATCACCGCCACCACATTCTCCTTGCCTCCGAGAATGTCACGTGCCTTCTGCAAACCTGTAGCCAGAGCAACCGACGTAGATGTATGACCTATCTCGAAGCAGTCGTATTCGGGCGACTCCGCCGGACTGCTGTAGCCCGACACCTCGGCCATGCGCGTGCTGTCGATGAATCCGTAAGCACGTCCCGTAAGCATCTTGTGCGGATATATCTGGTGCGACACATCGAACACAATCTTGTCTTTCGGCATATTGAATACATAGTGCAGTGCAATCGTAGCTTCAACGAATCCGAGGTTAGGACCCACGTGTCCGCCTATCATACTGTCACGTTTGAGTATGCCTCCACGTATCTCGGCGGCAAGAAGTCTCAGTTTTTCTGCCGGCAGGTTCTTGATGTCTGCCGGTGATTTTATATTTTCAATCAACATATTTATATAATAATGTACTGTTACGTTATTCTGAACAACTCTCTGTTTCAAGCTCGGTGCAGGGCGCTGCATGCACATCCCGCACCTTCACGATGCAAAGATACTACAAAATCATTTCTTCCGGAAATATTTACCTTTACCATTTTTACGGTAAATCATACCTTCATCAACGACTGCCACGCACGTCGCGACCCAACGCCATAGGGACAGCGGCGCGCCACGGACATAAAACAAAAAAGGTTGTATCTGACTCCAGATACAACCCCGCATAACTCTAACCTCACGGCCAAAAATTATCGCATGATGAAATTTCTTTGTTACTTTACTTTCTTTGTATTTGTCATTTTACAACATGTTTCTTACCGTTCACGATATATATGCCCTTTGGCAGACCTTCGAGCGATGTGCCATCAGCCACCTTCTGGCCATTGATGTTGTAAACACCTTCCATTGCCTTATCGCCAGGCACTTCTGTCACGATGCCGTTGATGTCGGTTGTTCCACCTTCACCTTCGATGGCCATCACCTTAGAATTGCTGCTCGTGGTAGGATCGGTTATGTACCAGCATGTGCCGAGCAGACCTGTCCAATTGTTTGGTATATGGTACATATTGCCACCAGACATAACGTATGAGCCGGCAGGAGCATATTCAGGACGATGATAGAAGTATGTGTAACTCAATGTTCCGCCATCTGTCATTACTTCTACTGTATTTTCAGTCGGAGTGACCATGCTTATACCGTCAGGACAGCTCACACCATTGATGGTGTAGATGTTTCCATATGGGAATACCATATCCTGAGATGTTTGCTCCGGGTCGTTTTCTTTTTTCACAAGGAATGTGTATTCCTCATATTCCGGAATCACAGGACCTTTTGTAACCCAGATAAGATAACATTCGCCATGCACTATTGCAGGTGTAGAATAATTATCGGTGAGACTAACAGTTGAGAAAAGTATCTGATCCTTGTTCTGTGGGTTAACACCCTCGAGTTTGCAGAGCTTGGCGTCATCACCGAATGTCTCCATTATCTGAGAACCTGTTACATCACAAGGCAATGTTATGGCATTCCATGCATTCAACACGAACTTGCGGCTGAGGTGGAACGGATACGGCTGTAAGTATGTGTTCTGATCAACCTCTTTTACATCACGCTGGTAAGCGTCAAGACCTATTTCGTTATCTCCAACATAATACAGGCCGAAGTTGTCTACATATACACGACCTTTCATACCTTTCTTTTTCACACCCAGCTTCAGAGTACCGTCTTCTCCAACATTAACATATACTCTTACTCTATGGAAAGACTCGTCCGGTTCGTATGCATTTTTCTTCGCAAGGAAATAGGCTGCTGCGACGTTGCGGCGGAAATACATATTATTTGTACCGTGCCTTTCTTCATAATGTCCTCCTATTCCTCCTATGATACCACCGACCCATTCTTGATAAGTATAATCAAGAGCCTCCTTAAAGTCACTTACATAACCATCAAAAGTAGTTTGATCTTCATCGTTGAGCACCGGTATCAACGTTTCTGCTCCGTTAGCGAACAGATATGCATTTGAAGCATCTGTTGTATTAGGTGTATCGTATTTGCCTTCCATATATTTTGCATAGTCATTCTTGTCGAAGAAAGCCTGTGCCTCTACCATATAAAGTCCAGGTTTCAGACCTGTGATTGTCTGATAGAATTCTACGGGACCGTTATCTACATTTACAGCACCAATCTCAAGACATCCGAAAGCACCGTAAGCCCTCGCATAGTCATCACTATTTTGAAAACCATCTTCATCTTGTTGGATAGCTCCAAGCATCGGATGAATGGTAGTGCAATAGTCATCAGTGTCATAATCCAGATTTGTCACAAACCAGAATTTATTATCCCTATCACTTACATTTCTGAGGAATCGTGAGTTTCCGACAAGTCCGGTAATGTTGTAACGTCCCTGCTGCGCAACATGTGCCAATATTTCATTATAATCGTCACGCTTTATCAGACACCATTCATCCGGTCTTAAACGTGAATCTACTACATGAACATAGCCAACGCCATCGCCACCATCATAATAAGTATACCAATAAGGTCTATTTCCATCACCAATATAGGATAACTCATATATGTTATTTTCGGCTACTGGGGTGAAACGTATATCAGATTTACCATCAACTGTGCCTCTGTCTATATATGTCTTATATGAATTCGTGGCACCTCCGGGGTTATAGGTATCCATACCAAGATATCCACCGCCATGAGATTGATTATAAATAGCAGACTCAAGACGATATTTTCCATCAGTTGTTTTAGTAACCTCAAAGCGTATTCCTCTATCGCTCAATACAGCCTGCGCTCCGAATTCTCCACCACCATGCACGAATTTCTTGTTGGTAACATTATACAGATAGACATATTCACCTGTACCGGCAACGGTTGCAGGATCGACAGCCACCTTCAGCAGCATGTCGTCAATGGTCTGGGCGAAGCCACTCTGTGTGCCACCCAATATCAGGAACAATATCCCGATAAACAATTTAGTAAAATGCTTCATGTTTTTTCCTTTCAAAAATTATACACCGTTATTTGTTACACACATTAATCCCACACGGAATGAGACTTCACACCATATCTATTCTCAGGATTCTCCAAGTCCGTTCCGTCGTTACCGGGCATACCTTCTTCACCTTCTATAATGTCAAAGCCAGGATCTGTCGGATCGCCGCCGGGATTATACGATGAAAAACTTGCCATAACCGGCTCAGCCTCCATACCAATAACCGTAACCAGAGGTTTCACATACTTTTTTTTCTTCATGTCCTTATTAGTTTATAGTTTCTGTTATTAATGTTCATTATTCCATTTCGTCTACGACCAAAGTTCCTGTACGACATTGCGTACAAGGCAAGAAGTACTCAATTATTAAGAATTGATAGCGACATAACATATATTTTTGCCTAAAGATTGACGTTGATTAGAGCGGCAAATTCTTTTTATTTATTTATTTATTTTTTTTAATTTTCAGATATTTTGCTTAATTACATCTTTGTATATCATATACCTCATTTATAGAGGTATATACTATTTGTAAGCGGCATAAAACAGATAAAAATAAGTGTATCAGAGGGTTAGCAGTTTGTTATATATTTTCCGCCGATTGTGACTTTTATCCGTTAAATTATGTGAACGCGAAGGCTTTTGTTAGCATAATATTTTGT